>Ga0206130_10003045_pt1 | contig 22482 bp, 20 predicted proteins | sample Helgoland_Spring_9_FD_148637 | JGI IMG/M metagenome (GOLD analysis project Ga0206130, IMG submission 148637) | Pelagic subsurface seawater microbial communities from Kabeltonne, Helgoland, North Sea - Helgoland_Spring_Bloom_20160512_1 | ecosystem: Environmental > Aquatic > Marine > Epipelagic ... | reverse complement strand
ACGGCACTATAAGACACGCCAACACCGGGGGATAAAAGAACCCTTTTAGCAAAAAAATAACCATCACTTCGTCGCGTTTATGACAGATGTATCTGTGTCCAACAGCTGGGTCCAAACCTTGTTAGGGAAATGAAACCTGCTTCCACTGCTTATAGATGCCCGAAGGCATTAGGACACGCGGAAGGGGTATCGCGTCAGCAGTGGAAGCAATGTTGTCCGAACATCGAGTATCCAGTTCTTCACTTCATAAGATGTACCGACCAATGAATAGATCATTTAGGAGCCATATAAATGTGTTTGGCAACATAAAAAGCCTCAGTTTCAGAACGTTAACGACTGGGCGCCTTGGTATTTTTCAATGACTAGCACAAGGCTAACGGACATACTTATTCTCCAATCAAAACCTTTACAGCAGCGCTGAGCGTTGAGAAACACTAATGAGAACTTGGGGTTAAAAAATAACATCAGTGGGGTAAAGCCGACCTGCAGTGTAAAATAATGATGGTTATTATATATTAGAGGGCTTTATCAGGCCCCAATATAAACCTTCGATCATATAGAACACGCGTTGAATACTATTTTAATCCAAGTGCCGCTAAAAAATGATAAAAAGAGGTGTTTGGAAGATATGTAAAATGGTGGTGAGGGTAGTGCTTTAAAAAGCAAACAGCCGAGCTTTATATCCGCCGATTTTGACTATAGAACCAATGACGCGGGTGATGGTTATTGAAACCAATAGAAAAATATAGAAGACTTCGAAAACGGCGAGTTCATGAAGACGTTTATCGGGATTATGTCAGGTGCGCCTTCCATGCCTTGGATAGAGCGGTTTAGCACAAAAAAGCCAAGGTAATCAGTCAGTGTTCAAAAATATCTCGTGTCTGGTCATGGTATAAATTCCTATCTGCTTGGCCCTGATCTACAATAATTTCACGGCAACAGACAAAAAGCAGGTTAGCTTAAACATAAACGAATCCTAGCCTCACCGCTTTAAAGCTGACCACACAGACTTAGCAGCAAGGGCGCTCAAATGCCTAATTACAAACACAGCACGACCTCCCCCGCCATGCCAGATCTGCAAATGTTTTCGATTCAAACGGCTCAACTGTCCATTTTGTTAAGCTTTGTCTGTAAATCTGCCAGCTGCCTTTTGATCTCGTCTAAATCTTCCGAAGTTCCGGGGGCAGCCTCAGCGCCTGACGGAGCAGTTTTTGAGGTCGGATCTTGCTCTGACCAGCCCGCGGCCATGCCACCTGTCATGGCTTTAATAAAGGTTTCCTGCTGCGTTTTGATCGCTTCAAACCCAGGAATTTTAGCGATTGGGTTCATCACGGTTAGGTTTTCAACTATCTGCGACTGGCTATCACGCAGCATATCAAACGACATCTGCAAGAATTCAGGCATGACGGTGCTGGCTTGATTTGAATAACTCCTTACCAGATCATTCAAAACCGCAATCGGCAGCATACTCTCGCCACGGCTTTCGTGTTCAGCTATTATTTGTAATAAATATTGCCGGGTCAGATCATCGCCAGATTTCAGGTCGATAATTTGAACATCCCGACCATCGCGGATAAATCCAGCGATATCATCCAACGTAACATAATCACTGGTCTCGGTGTTATACAGCCGACGGCTTGCATAGCGTTTGACCAACAGCGGAGCGCCTTGAGTTGCCACGGGTCTCTCCCCAAATAGTAATCTATATTGTTGACCTTAAATCAGCAGATACCAAAAAGAAAGAGCAGGCTTTACAGCCTGCTCTACGCAGCTTACCGCACCAAAAGTTGTCAAATTATTTGGCAGGTTTTGTTGCCGGCTTGGGAGTTGCTGTCGCCGTTTTCATCGCTGCTGATGCTTCTTCAGACAAATCTTTGCCAGCTGCCATCATCACTTCAACTGTGTCCATTTGGACTTTTTTCGCAACTTCAGCATAGGCCGCAATATTTTCAGCCGCGACTTCGGCCTGCGCCGAGGCGAAATCGGTTAAGGACTTGCTGTAATCTGAAGGCTCAACCGGATTTTTGGACAGATCATTCAGTTTGGCCAATGTCTGCTTGGTCCAGATATTCGAAATTTCGGCAGATTTTTCGGCCGCGTTCAAAGCAACACTGGTCAACTTTTCCCCCAAAACGACACTGTTTTTAGATGCGTCTTGAAACGCGTTAACATCAATCGGGAATGCGGCAAAAAAATCTTGCATTAAATTAGACATGTCAAGTTGCTTGTTCATCACGTAATTTCCTTTTTAGGGCCGGTTCACTGGCCTATTCTTCTGATGACATCAACATAACTGCTGCAGCGCAGCATTTCAATAGTTTTTCTGCATTGCAGCATTTTTATTTTTCAGAGGTTGATTTTCCCTTCAACACATAAGTTCCAGGCGCCGCGCACAAAGATTTAAATACCTCAGACCCGGGTTGTTGCGCCAGAACCAACTTGCCCGATTTTTTCCGCAGCCAACTTTCCCACCTAGACCACCACGATCCCTCATGAAACGCAGCATTATCTTGCCATTCATTGTGAGAAAGGCGCATGTCGGTATTTGTATAATGACCATATTTCTTTTTTGACGGCGGGTTAATGATCCCACCAATATGACCGGATTGGCTTAATATAAATGTCTTTGAGCGGCTGCCCATTTTGGAAAAGCCCCGATAACTGTCTGGCCAGGCCGCTATGTGATCGGTTTCGCACGCTACCGCGCAAAAAGGCACCGTGACATCAGACAGTCGCAACACTTCACCGAAAAGCGTGATCCCCGATTGTGCAAACTGATCTTGTTGGCAAAGCCAGCGCAAATATTGTACCGTCATTTTCCCTGGCAAGCCGGTCGCATCGCCGTTCCAGTACAAAAGATCAAAAGCAGGCGGGGTCTCACCGAGCATGTAACTTTTTATCGCTGGACGATAAATTAAATCGTTGGAACGCAGAAAACTGAACGTTCGCGACAGAATATGCGACGAAAGCACACCGTTCTTTTCAACATGCTGTTCAATCCCATCAACAAAATCATCCTGAAGAAACGGCGTGAATTCGCCCTGTTGCGAAAAATCGGTTAGGGTGGTGAAAAACGTCGCTGATTTAATTGACCTATCACCACGTTTTTTCATCAACGCCAGTACAAGACTTAGCACAGTGCCCGCAATACAATAACCAAGCGCGTTGACCTGTTTCTGACCCGATATCTGTTTGACGGTATTGATCGCAGCATAGAACCCTTCCGAGATATACTCCTCCAATCCGACCTCATCGTAAGACCGGTCGGGATTGACCCAACTCACAACAAACACACTGTAGCCTTGATCCAAGACCCATTTTATAAAGCTATTTTGTGCCTTGAGATCCAAGATATAAAATTTGTTTATCCAAGGCGGGAAAATAATCAACGGTGTTTCGCGCACAGTTTCAGTGCTTGGCTGATACTGGATCAGTTCCAACATCCGATTTCGAAATACAACTTTCCCTGGTGTTGAAGCAATATTGACCCCAAGCTCGAACGCATTTTCATCCGTCAGACGCACAAGTAATTCGCCGTTGTTATGTTCGAGATCTGTGACTAAATTCTCCAGACCATCGATCAAAGACTGCCCTTCGGTTTCAACCGCTTTTTCAAGTGCGGCGGGATTGGTGGCTAGAAAATTTGTCGGAGACATCAAATCAATAATCTGGCTGGAAAAATATTCCAAACGTTGTTTTTCAATCGGGTCGAGATCTGAAATTTCATCCACTGCACTGCGAAGTGTCGCTGCATTTAAAAAATACTGACGCTTGATTAAATTGAAATACGGGTTGTTCTGCCACGTCGGATGAGCAAAGCGAGGATCGGTCTCTTCCGTCTGCGATGCCTGCTCGCCAGACGGGGAAACCGTCACTTGCTGGGCATCGATGAAATGCTGCAGCGATTCGGCCCAAAATGCCACCTGTTGCATATAAACCTTTTCAGGATTTTGGACCATTTTTTGCCAATAAAGCGCGCTCGCATTGGTAAATACGTCCTGATTTGGCCCACTCAGCTCCTGATTTGGCGCATCACGTTGATTAACTGTGGCCAGCAATCGTTTGGACAACGAATCAATTCGTGTGATATTCTTTGTTATTTTTTTATAATTATCGGTATTTAAAATGTCGTTTGTTGCCATTCTTAAATATTCCCCGTAAGTTCGCTGCTATGCAGCATAACCGTACAATAGTCTGTACGGCAAGACCAATGAATTTACATTACCCACCGCTTTGGAGCCGAAGATGCGCTATATGGCAATTTACGATTTAATGGAAACCGCCCGAAACACGAACCAGTGGTTGGGTGCCACAGCCAAAATGATGGCGGGATACCCGATGTTCAACTGCACTCACAACCCGGCCCTGGAATGGATGGGCGCATGGGGCGAAGTGACCGAACGGTCTTTTTCACGGATTGCGACAAAACCAGATTGGAATATTACCTCATTGACGTGCGATGACGGGCGCGACCATCTGGTGACAGTTGAAACAATTTGCCAAGCCGCGTTTGGCGATCTTATCCATTTCAAAGTACAGAATCGCAAACCTGCCGCCCGAAAAGTTTTGCTGGTTGCCCCGATGTCAGGCCATTATGCAACCCTACTGCGCTCAACCGTCATCAGCCTGATCCCCGATTGCGAGGTCTATGTGACCGACTGGCACAATGCCCGCGACATCCCGGTGAGCGCCGGAAAGTTCGACGTCGAGGATTATACACTCTATATCGTGGACTTTATGCGCCGGCTCGGACCAGAAATTCACGTGATCGCCGTCTGTCAACCCGTACCACTTGTTCTTGCCGCCACCGCATATCTTGCCGAAGAAGATCCAACTACACAGCCCCGTAGCTTGACCCTAATCGGCGGTCCCGTCGATCCAGATGCCACGCCGACCGACGTGACGGATTTCGGCCGCCGTGTCACGATGGGGCAATTGGAAGAGACGATGATCCAACGCGTCGGATTCAAATTTAACGGCGTTGGTCGCAAAGTCTACCCAGGCCTGCTCCAGCTAACCTCATTTATTTCAATGAATGCCGAACGTCACCAAAAGGCGTTTTCCGATCAAGTGATGGCTGTGGCCAAAGGTGAGGCCTCAGAACATGATGCTCACAACCGGTTTTACGATGAATATCTCGCCGTCATGGACATGACAGCTGAATTTTATCTTTCAACGGTCCAACGCATTTTCAAAAACCGTGAAATCGCTGAGAACCGTTTTTCCGTGAACGGGAAACTAGTGGATTTCGCAAATATTACCACGGTTGCAATTAAAACTGTCGAGGGTGCGAAAGACGACATATCCGCCCCAGGTCAATGTATTGCAGCGCTTGATCTTTGCACAAGCTTGCCCGAGACAATGAAGGCCAGCCACGTCGAAAGCGAGGCTGGGCACTATGGGATTTTTGCGGGCAAAAGCTGGCGCAACAACATCCGACCTATGGTCTTAGATTTCATTGACGCAAATAGTGCCCCAAGCCGACCTGAAAGCACCGCCAATAAAACAAAAGTTAAATAAAACAGCCAGTAGGAAATCCACCATCTGACTGCTGAGCGGTATGCGCAAGTGGGCCCTATCTGTACCTGCCACTCTGGGAAAGTTTTATAGAAGCGCCAAGGCATTGCCCCCAATTTTTTATCTGTTTGGCGCTTCAGTAACCCAAACGGATAGACCCATGTGTCATAGGTCAAACCAGGGCACGTCAAAGAGCCAATGCTCTTCGACTGGTGCAGTATAACTACGCTTGAGCCAACATGCCACGATCGCGTGCCAGACTTTGCATCCGCATCTGTAACTTTTCAAACGCCCGCACTTCAATTTGCCGAATGCGTTCGCGACTTACGCTATATTGTACACTCAAATCTTCGAGCGTAAGCGGTTGATCCCGCAGGCGACGATTGGTCAAAATATCCTGTTCGCGTTCGTTCAGAACAGTCATTGCTTCGGTCATTAAGGCGCGCCTTATCTCAAGCTCGTCAGACGCCTCGTAATCACCTGCCTGATCGGCGCTCTCGTCTTCCAGCCAATCCTGCCACTGCATAGAGCCCTCGCCCTCACTGCCAACGGTGGCATTCAGGGACGCGTCTCCCCCTGATAGACGGCGGTTCATGCTAATCACTTCGGCCTCAGTCACCCCTAAATCATTAGCAATTCGCGTGACTTTTTCGGGATGTAAATCCCCCTCTTCCAACGCACCGATCCGGGCCTTGGCTTTGCGCAGGTTGAAAAACAACTTTTTCTGCGCACCAGTGGTTCCAAGTTTCACCAGTGACCAGCTGCGCAAGACATATTCCTGAATGCTGGCGCGAATCCACCACATGGCATAGGTCGCAAGCCGAAAGCCTTTTTCAGGATCAAACCGTTTTACCGCCTGCATCAACCCGACATTGGCCTCTGAGATAACTTCAGCCTGTGGCAGACCATAGCCCCGATACCCCATTGCGATTTTTGCCGCCAGACGCAGATGACTGGTGACCATTTTATGCGCCGCCTCAGTGTCTTGTTCTTCGACCCACCGCTTAGCCAACATATATTCTTCTTCCGGCTCAAGCATCGGAAATTTGCGAATCTGTTGCAGATATCGGCTTAGGCCACCTTCCGGAGAAGGGGCTGGGAGATTTGTGTAAGTGCTCATGCTAAGCTCCAGATCAAACGATTGTTGTACTATACTTAAGGTTCACTTCTGAACCGTTCAACCACTAGAAAGATGAAAAAATCGTGAACGAGCGATTGACACCGCTCAGACCGAAACTGAACTCATTACCAACCAGACACAAAAAGCGGTTCATCCACGCAGGACGGCGATCAGCTGTTCCATGTCAGATGGAATGGGTGCCTCAAACCGCATACTTTCATGAGAGCCTGGGTGTATGAAACCCAGAACCGCCGCATGAAGCGCTTGGCGTGGAAAGATCCTTACCCTGTCAAGCGCGTCTGCCGAAATCGCTTTGGGGGAAAGCTTGCGCCGTCCGCCGTAAACCGGATCACCGATCAACCCATGTCCAGCGTGCGCCATATGCACCCTGATTTGATGGGTGCGGCCGGTCTCGAGCCAGCATTCGATCAAGGATGCGGCAATCGGGGTGCCAAAACGCTCGACAATTCGCGCCCTAGTCACCGCATGGCGACCACCTTGAAACAACACCGCCTGACGCTGGCGGTCGGTCTTGTGACGCGCCAGTTGGGTCGTCATCCGCATGATGGTTCCAGACTCAAAATTAACCCCCTTGACGCCACGCAGACGCGGATCATTGGCGTCAGGCGCCCCGAATACTACCGCGCGGTAATAACGCTCGACCTTATGAGCCTCGAATTGAGCGGCCAATCCATGATGCGCCCGATCAGTTTTAGCCACCACCAACAGCCCACTGGTATTCTTGTCGATACGGTGCACGATACCGGGGCGCTTTTGTCCGCCTACCCCCGAGAGGCTGTCACCGCAATGATGCAGTAATGCGTTGACCAACGTGCCATCAGGGGATCCGGGGGCCGGGTGCACGACCATGCCAACGGCCTTATTGATCACCACCAGATCATCGTCTTCAAACACCACATCCAGCGGAATGTCCTGTGGACCGATGTGGCTGTCTTGAACTTGCGGCACTGTAATTTCAACGGCATCACCAGCGGCAATTTTTTGGGTCTGATCGGTGACGGTCTGTCCGTTTATCAACACAGCCCCCTCGGCGATTAACCGTGACAACCGGGTGCGCGATAATACGGCTTGCGCTGGTACATCGCGCGCAAGCGCCTTATCAAGGCGTTGTGGCGGGTCTTCCGCCACGGTGAATTCAATTTTGGACGTGTTAATGGAACCTTCTCCTCAGCCCGCGCTTACCCCGGCGCATCTTGTATTTTTGCGGCGGTTAGTCACCGCGCTGACTGCGACGATGATCGCCGGTATGATAGTCATCATCACGCTATTTGTCATCCGTTTCTCGGGCGAAAAGAATGACCGCAACACCGCATCTGACATCACCCTGCCCGACCGCATTAACTTGCCACAAGGTACAACCGCCATCGCCTTTACCCAAGGGCCCGACTGGTACGCTGTGGTGACCAGCGACAACCGCATATTAATTTTCAACCGCGCCACAGGAGCGCTGCAGCAAAGCGTTGTGTTGGAGTGACACGCTAGGGAAAAGTGGTACCGCCTCCCCGGCTTGAACGGGGGACCTCTGGATCCACAATCCAGCGCTCTAACCAACTGAGCTAAGGCGGCAACATAAGCGGAACTACACCATATATCGCAGAAGCGTCAAGCCGAATTTACACCGTTCATGGCGGTATTATCACCCGTCCACTCTTGCGTAGACCACGGGTATAATTTTTCCCCAACCCAAAGACAAAACGGCCTAAACACCAAAAGGCAAGACTGGTCGCGCAGGTTTATTTTCTAAAACAAAGAGCTGATTATTTCCCTTTCAGCACCCGACGTGCTGCCAAAATTCAGTCGATGAGACAGAGGCAAGGGTGTTGGCTAAAATAGATCTTTTGCACATCCCCGTCTGAATTTCAGTCAAAAATATCTTGGGATAAAGTAATGATATTTACAACTTGCGCCAGACGGTAAAGCCTTCTTTTACGTCACCACAAAGAGTGATGAGTTGGTGTATCGAAAACAATGCACTCATCGTTTCCTAAGGTCTGCTTTTTAATCAATAAAAGGATCTGTCCCACGCTTGTTTTGCTCATCCAGCATACTCCTGTAGGTCGCTGAAAACTGCGCAAGCCGGTGAAAACTGCCCACAACACCCTGTATGCCGCTCAATAGATAGGAGCGTTGGCTTTGGCGACAACTCCATTGGTAAAATCAGGGTATATATATTGCTCAAATCGCCGCCTTTCGTTCAAAACCGTTCCCCTGCACGACGATAACCTTACGACGCCAACTTGCGCCGAAGCACCATCAAACAATACTTTAACACGACGCATGTGGGCCTGTGCCGCCGTGACTGATCCCAAATGCCAAAGCCTTGCAGAACCGAGCGGAACACGCTAGCACACCCACCAGTATCAGGAACGGGTCCCATGGGTATAGACACAGAACGCGACATCGAGGCAAATCTGCAAATCGGTCCTACGGATCAGGCTATGGTCAGAATTTTCGTCTCTGCTGGATCACTGGAAATTCCAATGGATTTTACCGCCGACGAAGCTGAGGAAATCGCCGAAGAAATCCGTGCAGCGGCTGCAACAGTCCGGCAGGCAAAGCCCAAAAAACGCTAGGCCGACCTCATGGCGTCTGGATCGGTCACACGTTGTAACCGTCGCGCCGCAGCCATGGCAAAGCGCAGCATCAAGGCCTTGCGCCGGGCGCCGGCAAGCGGCTTTAGCGCACCTTCGCGTATAATTTCGGCGTCAAAGCCGTCAGCAATTATCAAACCGCTCTCCGTGGGTAGTAAATCAGTGGGAAAATCTGCATTCACTGCCCAAAAATATTGATCACACCACTCCAGATAGCCAGCCCACTTGCGATCGGTTTGAAAATCATTTCGCGACGATTTACACTCGACAAGCCAAAACTCACCACGCGGACCAAGTGCCATAACATCCGCCCGTAACCCTCTGATCGGAGTAAATTCTTGGAGTGTTACAAATCCGTGGCTATGCAGGTGCCGCGTAACACCTCGGGCCAGAATCTGTCCAGGCTGCAGGTCATTTATCATATGACACATTTAGAACAAACAAAGAACAACGTCAATTGAGTCTTGCGAAACACACCACAAAGGATTAGTGTATTTTTTGGCGGGTGCTGTCCTTCTCGTGTACGGTTGCATTCCAGTGGCCTTAAGCAATTCCGAGGGAGCTGGCTCTGTTCTGGTCCTGGCTTGATTACCTGGCGCCCACCTGTACATACAGGTCCTCGGGAATGAGATAACCAAACGGTTGCGTACGGGCCCGCCACTCTTAAAGCTAAGTGTGTACCGCTGCCGCTTTGCCACAGAGGTTGGTAAATAGGTTTATATCTAGGAAATCAAATATATGCCGTAACGAGCTTAGTTTTTTTGACTGGTGATGCAAAAGCAAGCAAGGCACTGTAGTCGGGCAAAGGGTTTTCGTTCGCATACCTATCAAGCTGGCTCAACTGTTTAAAAGATGTTTGCTCAAAAGCAGTCTCGATGTTTACGCTAGCCAAAACTTTTAAATATCCGTGCCATCCAATGAAACCGCGCACGGCGGGTTCGCATCCTCGTGTCGCTGATTTTAGGATAGGGAGGGCGCGGACATGATTGATCTGTGTGTGAAAGAACTCGTTTGCCCCGTTGGCCAAATTTATAGTTAGTACTTTTTAAAAAGAGGATATAATCATGAGTGATATGCTGGTTATGGCGATTACCCAAAGTCATGTCACCGCAGACATCAAAGGAAACAGCCGGCATATTTGTGAACTGATGATCCAAGCCAGAGATGTCGGTGCGCGTCTGATACACCTTCCTGAAGCGGCTCTATCCAGATATGTCAAATCACAAAGCCCAACCTGGGGTTCCGTAGATTGGGATGAGGGTGAAGACGGGCTGATCAGGATTATAAACCGGCGCGCAAACTTGAAATATGGACTGTTGTAGGATGCAATCATCGAATGGCGCGGCCCAACCGACCGCGCAACAGCTTGTTCGTCATCTCTGACAAAGGCACGCTTATAACCAGATACGACAAAAGGTATTGTTCTCACAGCGAAATCACAGATTGGTATTCGGCTGGCCATCACGCAAAGTATTTTTGGGTGATGGTTTCAGGATTGGCTGCGCCCTGTGTATTGAAATGCAGTTTTCCAAAGTATCCAGGCAGTATGAACAATTAGATGTCGATTGCGTTGTGTTTTCTGCTTTCTCTGATGCCCCAATGTTCTGGACGCAAGCGCAGGGTCATGCTGCCACCAACAATTTATAGGTTAGTGTCACCACGCCCGCTCAATTTGGCACTGCTTTGCAGGGTGGGCTTATAGGCCCGCATGGATATGGTTGAGCGCGATGTGAGGCAAAGATGACCGCGCAATTGTTTAGGCTAAAGCTGAACAAAAAAATCACCTGATTTACATGTCGCATTCACAAAAGCGCGCCCTTTGCGTCGCAAAACAAGATTGCGAGACGTGTATAGATCCGACACATAGAACGCAAGTGCCCCTGCATGTCTGAAAATTACCAAATTGAGCCACAAGGGGGGTGCAGATCATTTGCAAGCTATTGCCGCAAACGATAAGATACCCTTTTAAAAGCTTCGTTGTTCAAGCAGCCCCAGTCCATCCGGTTCTGGCTTGGGGGCCTTACAATCCAGCGCCCTGATGGCCGTCAAAAACGGCAACAACGTTACAGACCCAGCCCATAACGACTTCGCGAGATCACAGCCATCAAGTGGGGCAATTCATCGGCTAAACACCAAGCTAAACAGCTTATAATCAAAGTTACAGGGACACAAACAGTAGGATCATCAGATGTTCAAAATGCGTCAGGCTGTGCTTCGCGCGCCATATGATCCAGCACCGCATTGACAAATTTCGTCTCTTTACTGTCAGGGAAAAAGGCCTGTGCCACCGCCACAAATTCGGCGATCACCACCTTTGGCGGCGTCTGCGTATGACCCATTTCGGCACCGCCGGCCCGAAACAGCGCCCGCAGTGTCGGGTCAATCCGCGCAATGGGCCATTTCGCCACCAGCGCCCGGTCGGTCATCTGATCAATCTGGGCCTGATAGGTCACAGCCGTCTCAACAAGATCACGGAATAGATCGACATCACCCTCAAGCATCTCATCGCCCTCATAGACGGCACCAAAACGGTGATCGAGAAACTCCGCCACAACCGAGGTGGCAGATTGCGCCGCAGCCTCCATTTGAAACAGCGCTTGCACCGCATAAAGCCGCGCGGCCGATTTCATCTTGCGTTTCTGGTTCCCCGAAAGGGCCCCGGTCTTTGTTTGGATCATGCTGTGCTGTTGCCGCTCGCTAACTGGGTCTCGTCGCTGGCCGGGCGAAACCCGATGCCTTTTCGCTCAGCGCCCCACTTACGGCTGAGCGCGATCAAATGCAAGGCCGCCGCTGCTGCACCGCCGCCTTTATTCTGTCTTGCAGGATCGGCACGCACCTCGGCCTGTGCAGTATTTTCCACTGTCAGGATGCCGTTGCCAATGCACAAACCCTGTAGCCCCAGCTGTAAAAGCCCACGGCTACTGTCGTGACACACCGTGTCATAATGGCTGGTTTCACCACGGATCACACAGCCCAAAGCAACATAACCGTCAAATTTTGACAGCCGTTCGGCAATGCCGATTGCAGTGGGGATTTCCAGCGCGCCCGGCACCTCGACCTGCTCGACCTGACCACCGGCCGCAAGGATTTCAGCCGTCGCCCCCGCAATCAGCTGAGCGGCGATATCACCATAGTATGGGGCAACGACAATCAGTACTTTGACCGGTTTGGCAAACTCTGGTCGGGTCAAGCTGACATGCTGTTCGATATTGGCCATTAGGACACCTCTGGTATTTTTCGGGTAGCGACAATTTCCAACCCATAGGCCTCAAGCCCAACAACTTTCGGGATCGGAGAATTGCTCAGCAGTTCCAGCTGCGACAAACCAAGGGAACTCAAAATCTGCGCGCCAAGACCATATTGGCGCAGTTTTGACGGCGACCCTGCAGCCGTATCTGCCATTTTTTGCCCCGTATCACGTAGTAACACCACCACGCCGCGCCCCTCTTTGGCCACCGCGCGCATCGCATCTGCGAACTCGCCAGCGCGACCCACTACGCCAATACCGATCAAATCGAGCATGGTATCAAGGGCGTGCATCCGCACCAAGACCGGACCGGGTGCAGATAAGTCGCCTTTGCTGAGAACAATATGCTCATCTCCATGGGTTTCATCCACATAGACCCGCATCAACCAGTCGCCACCAAACTCTGACACCACCTGAGTTTCCGATTGCACCCGCACCAGATTGTCATGGCGCCGTCGATAGGCGATCAAATCACTGATTGTACCAATTTTAAGCCCATGTTTCTGCGCGAAACCCACCAGTTCCGGCAGCCGCGACATGGTGCCGTCTTCATTCATAATTTCACATATAACGCCCGACGGGTTCAATCCGGCCAAACGGCTCAGATCCACCGCTGCTTCGGTGTGGCCTGCCCGAACCAAAACACCGCCATCGCGCGCCTGAAGTGGAAAAACATGACCCGGCGTGGCGATATCTTCGGCGGTTTTCGAGGAATCAATTGCCACCGCGACGGTGCGCGCCCGATCATGGGCCGAGATGCCCGTTGTCACCCCGTCACGAGCCTCGATCGACACGGTAAAGGCAGTCTCATGGCGTGACGAATTGCTACTGGCCATCAGCGGCAGCCCGAGTGCTTCGATCCGGTCCTTGGGCAGTGTGAGACAAATCAAACCGCGGCCATGTTTGGCCATAAAGTTAATCGCATCCGGCGTAGCCATTTGCGCTGGAATCACCAGATCACCCTCATTTTCGCGATCTTCATGATCGACTAGAATAAACATCCGACCATTTCGTGCATCTTCTATGATCTCTTCTACCGAAGAAATCGCGTCTTGCCAGTTCTCTTCCACCTTGCCGGGCGTCTCGAAACCCATCGCCTGTTCTCCATTTCTGATCTTTGCAGCCCATAAATATGCGACTTGTCGGATGAGTGTAGAAAGATTTACTGTCTGAGTGAAGACGGAAACCGTGCTCTGAGCACCACAAACCGTATGCAGGCCGGATACTTCCTTAATCAGCGTCCCCAGAGGCCTGTGACACGGCATGCGCCTGAGCGGCATATAAAGCAACAGCCGCCGCATTGGACACATTCAAAGAACCAAACCCAGCCGCATCCGCAATTTTAACCAATGCGTCGCAGGTCGTCTTGGTTTTTTCGCGCAAACCCGGCCCTTCCGCCCCAAGCACCAGCGCCACGGGCCGATCACGCCGACCTTCCAGCGCAGCTTCAATCGTGCCCGATGCTTCTCCATCCAGTCCCAAAACCAGATAGCCCATATTTTGCAGTTCAATAATTGCGTCAGCCAGATTGCGTACACGCAGGTAAGGCTGACGTTCCAGCGCGCCGCTGGCCGTTTTTGCCAAAGCGCCAGTTTCAGGGGCAGAGTTGCGCAATGTCGCAATCACCGCATTGGCGCCAAAAACTTCTGCGGAACGCAGAACCGCCCCGACATTATGTGGATCGGTCACCCGGTCGAGCAAAACAAGCCGCGGCGGCCGCGCCGCCTTCGGGATGGCAACATCCGCCAAGCTGCCCCAATTCAGCGCTTTAACTTCAAGTGCAGCCCCTTGATGCACCGATTGTGAATCCAGCGGCGCATCAAACCTGCGCGGATCGCAAATTTCAGGGGTCAATGCCGCAATCTCGATCGCCTCATTGAGTTTATCTGCGGCATTCTTTGTCACCACAAGCCGCAGTTTAACCCGCTTTGGATTTACCAATGCATCGCGCACCGCGTGCAGACCAAACAACCATACGGTCTCGGCCGCTGATGCGCGCTTGGCCTGTTCTTTTTCGATCACCCATGTGGGTTTTTTCATGATGTAGCAGCCTTATAAGTACCTGCACACCTAGATGCTCTGTTGATACGGCGGCTGCAAGGGATTTTCCGGTTGACGTGGGAAAAAGGCAACTGTAGTGACGCCTTTACAGCATGTCCGAAAAGCCATGCACGTGGGCGACAGGCCGCAAGGTGTGGCAGGGGACTGTAACTCCCTCGCGGAGACGCACGCCTGGTTCGATTCCAGGGTCGCCCACCACTTTCCATTCATTAGGAAATTTGCGGGGTATGCACGCTTATATTGAGAGCGTTTGTGCGCGTCCTATTAGGCGACTCCCAACTTTGTTTCATTCTTGTGCCGTTCGGACAGAACCAAACCCTGTTTCACCCCTGTATTTCAATGAAAGGATAGCATCGTAACCACGCCAAGGGCCATGGCCACCAGTGGCCAACGCGTCATTGATGACAAACGCAAAATCTGGATTGAAGAGCCAGATCATTGCGCCTTAAATCCGCCAAACGAGATGCCGCAAATGAACACCGAAGGCTCACGCAAGAAGTGCTGAAATGATAAACACTTACCACCGCGCAGCGGCACACGCGCAATTTGTCGCGCACAGCTTGCGCCGGCAACGCCGTATTTTTCAGTTTTTTTTGAGACATTGGTAATCTGCGCAAAAAATTATGCTTGCAGCGCGATTACAAATATTCTTGCGCAAAACAGCAATTTTTGCACATACACCGCGTGTGCGCGCCGCCAACGATAGGGCGTTGAATCCCTACAAACTGCGCTTGGGGACAGTACGCCCAAAAGTCGCTTGGCTCTTTTGACGTTCGCTGTCACAAAGGGAAATAGTGATCGTACGACTCCACTTGATATTGCATATCTAACCCCACATATCGCCCCTAGCGAGATAAAACAAAAAATAAGCATGGCGATTTCCCAAAAAACCGTCCTTGAAAAGCGAAGAACAAAGAAAAGTAGGAGGTATTGGCATACCGAGCCTCCGCAGGAAAATGAACGAAAACACCTCATGAAAAAAGATGATTTGACGACAGGTCCGATGGCCTCGCATTTTCGTACGCTTGCCGTGCCAGCCGCTTTTGGGATGCTATTTACGACACTTTATAACGTGGTAGATGTCTATTACGCAGGCCTGCTTTCAACAGAATCACAGGCCGGGCTTGCAATAGGCTACCAAGCATTTTTCATCCTGATGGCGGTGGGATTCGGCCTCAGCTCGGCACTCAGCACCCTTGTCAGCAATGCCAAAGGCAGCGGCGATGTCGCCGAGGCCCAGCGCTATGTGGTGCAAGGCTTGGCGTTCGGCGTGGGTATCACCGCATCATGCATGATAATTGGCTGGTTCCTTGGGCCGGTACTGATCATCTTGGTCTCAGAACCCGGGGCGTATCGCGACGCGGCGCTGGGATATTTTCATTGGCTTATTTTTGCCTTGCCCGGATTTTTACTGGCTTATGGCGGCAACGGGATCTTACAGGCGCACGGCGACAGTCGTAGCATGCAACGCGCCCTTATGGTGGCGTTTGTGGCCAACATTGGGCTCAATCCTCTATTCATGTTTGGCCTGCCCGACCTTTGGTCTGGCATGGGGTTCAATGGTATCGCCGCAGCCACCATCATCAGCCAAACTGGCGTCATGGTCTATATTGTGGTCCGAATCTTTCGGCTTGAGATTATGCAGTCTGTTTCGATAGCCGCTTTCCGACCTGACAAAGACAGCTTTAAAAAGATTTTTGACCAGCTGTTGCCTGCCAGCTCGGCAATTATGGTCATGTTCGTGTCCGGTTTCGTCGTTCAGTTTGCTCTCAAGACCTTTGGTGGCCATGCGGTTGCAGCTTACGGTGTTGCTTTGAGAATAGAACAGATCTTTTTGTTGCCAGTTCTTGGTATGACGGGCGCACTCTTGCCAATTGCAGGGCAAAACTTTGGCGCCCAAAAATATGACCGCGTGCGCGAAGCTTTAAAATATTGTTGGGCTGCCGGCTTTGCTATGACTGCGGTTGCGACGCCCATTTTATTGTTTGGTGGCAGCTTTGCGATGGCACTGTTCAGCACTGACCCCGATGTTATTCGCGCCGGCAGCAGCTATCTGCGCGTCGACGCTTTTTTATTCCCAATCTATATGATGCTTTTTTCGATAAACTCACTGTTACAAGCTTTTAAACAGGCAATTTGGACACTATGGATCAGCATCTACCGCCAAGGGTTTGCTGTGGCATTTTTTATTTGGGTGTTTATAAACTTTACAGATTTTGGCGTGCAGGGCGTTTGGTTTGGCATTGCCACGGCAGTAACAAGCGGTTGGCTACTGTCTCTTATCATCGTCCGAAACGTCGCCAGAAAACAGATTGGCGGCTTGCTGCCTACGGCTCTGGCAAGCCCGCCCCAAAATGTCTAAGCCGCAAGAACAGCAGATTTCGCCCGATTGCGAAGGGAGGCTCGCACAATGTCACCCAATCTGCACCATCACATTGGACCAAATAGAAGATGTTGCGCGCGCTTCGCGCAATGGGTCACGGCCGTGCTCAGGCACCAGTGCCCGCGTTATAGTCATGGACGCATCACAGGACGAACATTAAGATAGAAAAGAGACACACAAACGCCTTCATTCCCCGAATGCTTTATCAATTGATTATTTCAATAGCCCGTATGGCCAATGTGTTTTGTACTTGGTTGCATTGATCGCATTTTGAGCTATTTTCCAACAAAACATGCGCGAGACTTAAATGAACAACACTCCAGAGACACCCAACCAAGACGAGCCCGCACCTAAGAAAAAGTCTGATGCAGCGATGAGCGGGATGGTCGCGACCTATGCGCTGTTATTCGCCTTCGCCTTTACTGCTATTATTGTTTGGATTTCAGCCGGTTAGGGTAGAATGGATAATCACAGCCATCCCAGCAACGCAAACCGGCCACGCTGCCCAAGGTGTCAATCGCCCTTGACCACTGTTGTCGTTCACGGACATGAGCAATGCGTCATTTGCAAATCCAATATCTTCGAATGCTGTTCAGGCGATACCTGTGAGACAGACCATAATTTGTCTTTGGGGTACAGCAGGACATAATATAGCGCAATTGATCCCGCATGGCCCGCGTCTTGTTCAACCTGTCGCCCTGAGCCCTTTGGGTTACAGCCACGCTTAGTAGCTGTCGCCAATGGCAGCTAAAGCGATCAAAAAGTGGTCATGATTTTATTCAATGGCTTTTTAATTTTGGCAACTTTTGGCACTTTTGCATCAGGATTGGCACGACCAACGGCAATTATCATTACAGGCGTTTCAGAACTGGGACGCTCAAGCAGGTTATTTAAAAACTCCATCGGGTTTGGCGTATGCGCGAAAGCCGCTAGTCCCGCGTGATGCAGCGCTGAAATGAGAAAGCCCGTTGCAATGCCTACACTTTCGGGAACATGGAAGTTCTTTTATTTAATGCCATCTTCAAAACGCCCCACCGCTGCGCAAAAACCACGGTCAACCAAGGCGCAACGGTCAAATGTGGCTTGTCCGCGTCGGTTCCGAGACGTTAGAGTGCTTTCATCCATTCAACGCCACCTCCACCCTCATACAATTTTTTTCTCTTTTTTTCTGCAGCAACCTGTATCTGATGTTTAATTTCCGGGTCTGAAATTGCAACAAAATGCCGCGGCTGATGGTTGGCGCCCGAAGGCGCAGTACCGGCTGAGCAGATACAGCTTTGTATAATGGCTTCGGGAACGAGCTGGCCGTTAAAATATCAGACACTATGGCGTCGCTTCATGCGGTCATAGTACATCTGAGCTTCGCACAGCCTCTCTTGGTTACTGCGTGACTTGTGACCCGGAAGATCAAGTGTCTCATAGGAGATTTTTTTCCCGTGAAAACACTCTCACCTCCTGCAAGAATTATGGCCGTAATCCGCATCATAAACTGGGCCACAACCCCGCATAATAGGAAATTACAGTTATCATGGAAATTAAACCCAAAAAATGCAACGAACAAAAGCGCTGCGCGATCCTGACTCAAAACTTTAAAATCGAGCTGACGATACCCGCACGATATGTCTTTTATCAATAAACAACTAGAATCACATATTCGTTGGTTTGAAAAGTGCTAGATAAGCACTGCGATTAACACTACAAAAAATCCGCTGTGAGATAAGAAACTCCCGAATAGATTGCTGCACACACTGTAAAACGTTAGCTTTGGTATTATCCAAAAAACTATGTATGACATAATTTTTGCAATACCAATAAGCCATTACCGCCACTGTGGAGTGACCAATGACCCAAGACCACAAAACCACGTCTGCGCAGCAACAGATGCAGCCACCCGCTAAAGCTTTGTTAGAACCGGCACCTAGATCAAACGGCGACAATCAACTGTTTGACGGTGATGAAACTATGTTCAAACAGCACGTCTCAGGGCTCAAAATTTACGGTGAATATGGTGTGGGGCGCTCGACAGAATGGCTTTTTCGCACCACAGACGCACAGATTTACAGCATTGATTCTGACGCTCGGTGGGTAAAGTCTGTCCAGCAGAATTGTCAGTACAGCGACCGGCTACACCTGCAGTATTGTGACGTTGGCCCCGTTGGCGATTGGGGGTGGCCACTGGATGACGCAGGCCGTGACAATTATGCGCGCTATACCAATGCTTGGTGGCGCGACGGCATCAACCCCGATTTGGTCCTGATCGATGGCCGCTTTCGTGTCTGTTGTTTTTTAACGTCCCTTAAATATGCAAAGACCGGTACAAAGATTATTTTCGATGACTATTTCAACCGACCCGAATATCATTTGGTCGAAGAGTTTTTGAAGCCGAGTGAGGCATGTGGCCGTCAGGCGCTGTTTGTCCAAACCAACGCCGCAGACCAAACAGGCGCAGAACTGGATCGTGTCATCGATCACTTTCAATTCGTAAAAGAGTGACCTTGTACCACCCGCTGCCGGTCTGCAGCTGATTTGGCCTCTGGCATTTATCTCAAAGACTGTGTAACCGATCCAGCATGATTACATCTCTGACAATACGCCGCGCCGATGATTGGCATCTGCATCTGCGCGATGGGGCAATGTTGCCGGCCGTACTGGCCGAAACTGTCCGGCACTTCAACCGCGCAATCATTATGCCCAATCTCATGCCACCCGTGACAACCGGCGCACAGGCAGCAGCTTACCGCGACAGAATTTTAGCTGCCCTGCCCGAAGGTCAGACTTTTGAGCCGCTGATGACGCTCTATCTCACCGAGGATACCAACCTTGACGACCTGACAGCGGCCCATGCAAGTGGCTTGATCAAAGCCGTCAAATTATACCCCGCGGGTGCGACCACCAATTCCGCCTCAGGGGTACATAACTTTGAGACCATTCGCCCGGTTCTTGAGCGTATGGCCGAGATTGGCTGCCCATTATGTGTGCACGGCGAAGTCACGGATCCAGAGGTTGATATCTTTGACCGCGAGGCCGTTTTTATAGATCGCGTGCTGACACCGCTGCGCCGTGCCACCCCCGAATTGCGGGTGATCATGGAACATATCACCACCTCGGACGCAGTTGAATACGTCAAGGGCGAGACCAGTAATTTGGCCGCCACCGTGACCACGCACCACTTGATGATCAACCGCAACCACATTCTGGCCGGCGGCATAAAACCGCATTACTATTGCTTGCCGGTGGCGAAACGCGAAACCCACAGGCTGGCCCTGCGCTCAGCAGTGACATCTGGCAATGCAAAGTTTTTCCTCGGCACGGATAGCGCCCCACATGTGGATGCCGCAAAAGAACAGGCCTGCGGTTGCGCTGGATGTTTCACTGCCACCAACACAATGGCCATTCTGGCACATGTGTTCGAACAAGAAGCCGCGCTTGAACATCTAGAGGCCTTCACCTCACGCAATGGTCCGGCCTTCTACGGCTTGCCAGTCAATACCGAAACCATAACCCTAATCAAGGGCGAAGTGGTACGGTTCCCCAAAAAAATCGCCTCAGAGGACGGCCCGATAACAGTGTTCGACCCCGGCGTCGACATTCACTGGCAGGTCAAAGAATGATCTCATATCCCACCACCATCATCTTGCGCCCCACAACAAACTGCACCCGCTGCCACATCCTTTCAAGAAAGGGCCCAAAATGACCATCTCAGCCCCCCATTCATCGCAAGAAATTGCCCGGCTCACGGCGCGGATGTTGCTGGAAATACAGGCCGTGCATTTCAATGCAGCCGAGCCTTTCACCTTGGCCTCAGGTCTCCCCAGTCCGACCTATATCGATTGCCGCAAAGTGATCTCGTTTCCCCGCGTGCGCAGCGCACTGATGGATTTCATGTGCCAGACCCTGAGCCGCGATGCTGGTTTTGAGGCGTTTGACAATATTGCTGGTGGCGAAACCGCCGGTATTCCCTTTTCCGCGTTGGTGGCCGAACGTCTGGCGCTGCCGATGAGCTATGTCCGCAAAAAGCCCAAAGGTTATGGCCGAAATGCCCGAATCGAGGGCAATATGTCCGAGGGACAACGGGTCTTACTGGTCGAAGACCTGACCACCGACGGCGGCAGCAAACTGTCGTTTGTCGATGCGATACGCGAGACCGGTGCGTCCTGCAGCCACACGGCCGTAATCTTTAATTATGGCATTTTTCCCGAGACCAAGCAGGTTCTGGGCGATCACGGCGTCACCTTACACGCGCTGTGCACTTGGTGGGATGTTTTGGCCGAAGCAAAAATTCAACAAGTGTTCGATGCCAATACCCTGAAAGAGGTTGAGCAATTCTTGCAAGCGCCCCGTGACTGGCAGGACGCGCATAAATAAGACCCAAAATCCAAGTCCGGAAAACAATTTCTCTGGGCATAGATTGCACGAGCGTACACAAAATGCTGGGGTCTGGGCCTGTTTGGTGCTATATGATGTATGTTAATCCTATCCACAACTTATCCACAGAAACATACAATTTGCACAGGCAAGCCTTGGTGGATTACCACCAACTGGGATAAACGCGGGGCACCACCATGAACGAGATCACGGCCTTCAATGCCACCGGCGCCAATATAGAATCTCCGGAGACCATGCCCCATTCGATCGAAGCCGAGCAACAGCTTCTGGGCGCGATCCTGACCAATAACGACATCTATGACCGCATTGAGGCGATCATTGGGCCCGAGCATTTCTATGATCCGGTGCATGCCCGCATCTTTGAAATTTCAGCCAGCCGCATCAAGAAAAACAACCTCGCCTCACCGGTGACGCTCAAGGCTTTTATGGAGGATGACGAGGGTCTGAAAGAACTGGGCGGCCCCGCCTATCTGGCCCGTCTTGCCGGTGCGGCGATCTCGGCGTTTGCCGCGCGTGATTATGCGCAGATGATCTATGATCTGGGCATCCGCCGTGACCTGATCGGTCTGGGCCAAGACATCGCGGCCAAAGCCGCCAAGGTCGATGTCGATCTTGAACCCGCCGAACAGATCATCGAAGCCGAGCAAAAACTCTATAAACTGGCCGAACAAGGGCAATCGGAAAGCGGATTTCAATCGTTTCTGAAAGCCGTCACCGACGCGGTCAACATTGCCAACGCTGCCTATCAACGCGAAGGTGGTATGTCGGGTGTCTCAACCGGCTTGATCGATATGGATAAAAAACTCGGCGGTTTGCATAAATCCGATCTGTTGATCCTTGCCGGTCGACCCTCGATGGGCAAAACCTCGCTGGCCACCAATATCGCGTTCAACATTGCCAAGACCTACCGACGCGGCACCCGTCCCGATGGCAGTGAAGGTGCGGTTGAAGGTGGGGTTGTCGGGTTCTATAGCCTCGAGATGAGCGCCGAGCAATTGGCCGCTCGGATCCTGTCCGAGGCCTCAGAGGTGCCATCTGAACAAATCCGCCGTGGCGATATGACCGAAGGCGAATTTCGCCGCTTTGTCGATGCCGCCAAAAGCCTTGAGGCCTGCCCGCTGTATATCGACGACACGCCGGCGCTGCCAATCTCTCA
>Ga0206130_10003034_pt1 | contig 22537 bp, 18 predicted proteins | sample Helgoland_Spring_9_FD_148637 | JGI IMG/M metagenome (GOLD analysis project Ga0206130, IMG submission 148637) | Pelagic subsurface seawater microbial communities from Kabeltonne, Helgoland, North Sea - Helgoland_Spring_Bloom_20160512_1 | ecosystem: Environmental > Aquatic > Marine > Epipelagic ... | reverse complement strand
CCATTGTTTGGGGGTAAGCCAGCGGATCAATAGTTCTGTGCCAACGTTATATGGCAGGTTTGATGTGACCCTGATGGGCGGCGTGAGATGGACCAGCGGATCAATCCCAAGCGCATCGCCCTCAATCACTTGCAATCGATTTGGATAGGCCTGCGCAATTTCATCCAAGGCTGGCAAACAGCGCGCATCCTTTTCAATGGCGAGCACTTTGCGTGCGCCTTGTGAGAGTAACCCGCGCGTCAGGCCACCCGGCCCTGGGCCGATCTCTAAAACATCACATTGGCTCAGATCACCCGCTTGGCGGGCAATTTTTGCGGTTAGGTTCAAATCTAGCAGGAAGTTCTGCCCAAGCGATTTGCGCGCGCTCAGCTCATAGCGTTCAATCACGTCACGCAGCGGGGGAAGTGGATCAATTGTGTTCATGTGGTGCTAATCCTTGCGGCCATGCGCAGCGCTTCGATCAGGCTGGTCGGGTTGGCGATGTCTTTGCCTGCAATGTCAAAGGCGGTTCCGTGATCTGGCGAGGTTCTGATGAAACTTAGACCAAGTGTGACATTAACACCCTTCTCAAAATCCAGGGTTTTGATCGGGATCAGCGCTTGGTCGTGATACATGCAGATCGCCGCATCATATTGCGAGCGCGCGGCTGCGTGAAACATTGTATCGGCGGGCAATGGACCGGAGAGCTTATATCCTTGCGCGCGAAGACGTTGCATTACGGGGGCAATGATGTCTGCGTCCTCAAAGCCCATTTTGCCGCCTTCACCTGCGTGCGGGTTCAATCCAGAGACGGCAATGACCGGATCTTTGATTCCAAATTGTGCGCGTAAGGAATTATGAGTTATCGTGATGACGCTTTCTAGTCCAGCAGGTGTCAAAGCGTGTGGCACATCTTTCAAAGGAATGTGAATCGTTGCGGGAACAACGCGTAATTGCTCCGAGGCCAGCATCATAACCACATCGCTTTTACCATCCAACGCGGCCAGAAATTCTGTGTGGCCGGGATAAGCAAAGTTTGCACCATCTTGCAGAGCTTGTTTGTGGATAGGAGCGGTGCAGAGCGCGCCCGCATGCCCAGTTTGAACGAGGCGCACGCCAGTTTCAATCGCGTCGATCACACCTTGAGCGTTGGCGCTGTTTGCCCGTCCCAAGCTGTTTTCCTGTGCAAAGGGTTGCCTCAAGATAGGCAGGGCCTGTGCGCAGACCGCTTGGGTTTGCGCGGGCATTTCTATCTCTTGAATCGGTGTTCCATTTGGTAGGTGCCTTGGATCGCCGATCCAGAAGAACGGCAATTCAGCGCGCAATGCGTTCCACGCTTTCACAGCAATTTCGGGACCGATGCCCGCTGGTTCACCGCAGCTGAGCGCGATTGGCAAGGGCATGATTACTTCTCAACGATGCGGGCATCAGCGCGCAGTTCTTCGAGATAACCTTTGGAAAACGAAGCGAGCCGCTGGTTTTGCAGACCCATGGAAAGTTCGGCGCGATCTACCTCTTGCTCAAGTTCGGGGGTGCGTCCACACAACATCAAAACCACCAAAGTTTGCCCGGCTGCGCGTGTCAGCGCTGTAGAGGTCTCACCGGGGTCCATTTTGGCAAGTTCCAGAGCGATATCTGTTGGGATTTCGCTTGGCTTTCTGGAGTTCTGATCCAGAACACTGGGGTCTTGGCTTTTTGCAACGCCGTAAAGATCATCACAGCGATCTACACGACTTTGCACTTTGCGTGCGGCCGCGAGCGTCGATTCAGTGCGTCCCCCTGCAATGTAGTAGGCCATGTATTCAATTGCTGCGTATTTCTGTTCAGGTACGTCGGATTCTTCAATGTCGCGCAATTGAAACAAGGCAATCGCGTTTTGCAAAGGGATCGGATCAGTAACTTCGCCAGGTGCAAGCCCCAAGAGCAGCGGACGTAGTGGCGCTGGTAATTGCGTGATTGGCAACCAATCAAGACGGCCATTGCGCGCTTTTGACGGCGAAGCAGAGTAGCGACGCGCTTCTGATGCAAATGCAGCTAAACTGGTAATTTGCGAGATGCGTTCGGCCCGTTCTTGCACCGCGGCAGCCTGACTTGGATTGGCAGGCATGATGATTTCAGAGAGCAACACGCGAATGCCACCGCCAGATCCAGACGCTGCGAGCGAGCGATCTACATCGTCTTCGCTGACTGTGATGCGACTGCCAAACTTTGCTTGAACCAACTGACGCCAGGCGAGACCGGACAAAACGAAGGCACGAAATGCTTCTTCAGAGACGCCAACTGCATTAATCGCTTTGATGAATTCTGCGGTTTCAAGGTTCACGCGCCCAGAAAATTCCGCCATGCCTGCGTCAACCTCTTCACGGGTTGGCGAAATACCGACGGATTGCGCCGCTCCAAGTTTCAAGCGGCCCTCAATAAGTTGTTCGCGTGCAAGTTTCTTGTGATCGCCGGGGGAGCGCAGGAAGCCTAGAAATTTGACGCGCTCGTCGATTTCAAAATTTGTGATCGAGCGATCATTAACCTTAATAGTTGTCGCGAAAAGCCCTTGTGCTCTGGAGTGCTGCGCGCTTCCAAAAGTAAATAACGCGCCACATGCGAGGGCATATGTGCATTTGCGCGTGAAAGACTTAAAAGAGAATTTCATGTGATCCATTTCGTTCATTTCCTGCATGTGCGGCGTGCTGATTTCCCGCTGCCTCCTGTACTGAACCCTAAAAGCGAGACTGATAGCTCATAGGTTGTTGCCGGCACTAGAGTTGTTGATCTTGCGAAGCTTCGTGTCGCGCCAAAGCCAACTGTGACGCATTCGTTTTTATAGTTAAGACCGCCGCCGGTCTTCGCCGCGCGATCTGTGTTCAAATCATATTGGACATTCCCATTTGCCGTCCAGTGCTTATTGATCTTGTATGTCCCGCTGAGCGACCATTCCGCAACGGAGGCGGAGAGGTCTTCATCCGTATCCGCGTCAAGCTGCACATATGTGCCCAAGACGCTTAGCTTATTGCGCGCGTATCCGACGCGCGCCTCAGCTTTGACGGGTTCAAAACTTCTGTCAAACAGTCCCCTCGCTTGCAAAAAACCACCCCAAGCTGCGGTATAGTGCATCGCAAGAAGCCTGTTGTAGGTTCGGTTTTTCAACCCCGAGTTAGCTAAAAAGCCCGGATCCATCTTATCGCGGAAAATTTGTCCAACTGTTACACCACCTGACCAGGTCTCGGGGTTAAACCGTTCCCAACGTGCACCGAGCGCGCCAATGACACCCGTTTCGCGCCGCTCTTTGGTGGTAAAATGACGCAGGGACAAAAGATTGTCCTCGTCAAAATCAGTACTGATGTTTTCATCATTGGGCAGGATAGAAGAGCTGCCATCAACCCAACCGATCTGCGCGAGAGGTCCGAGCAAATAGCGTGACCCGTCAGAGCTGGTACTGTGCAAAGGATATCTAAGCGTCGCCGCGATGGCCGGTGTGGTTCGCACTGTCCGTCCTGGCACGGTGGAATCTTGCACAACCGTATGACTTTCGACCCCGAGGGATGTTAAAAGACCGAAGCGTATACCGCCACCGACTGTCCATTCATCTCGCCAAGACAGATCGAAATCGATCTTCGCCATATCACGTCCGATGACGTCCGTATGGGAGACCTGTTTGTGACCTTGAAGCGCAAGCAATGCGCGTAATTCGCCATCTAGGCGGGCTGGTTGATAGCGGCGCTCGTAGGTTACATTCCCAATGAACGTTGGTTTGGTTTCGTTGCTTTCGTTGTCACGCAGATTTTCGTAGTTCAGCAATTCAGCTTGAAAAAACACATTTCGTTTCACGCGCGATAGCGTGATCCCGGACCCAAGGCGATCTTTCCCCGAATAGCCATAAAGCGAGCGATAGCCACCGTCTGAAGCAGTTTCCAAATCGAAATCCAACTTGAACCCTTGCCCCAGGTCAAAGCGCGCGAAACCTGTCAGATAGTGCCGTTGCATATCGGGGAAAACCGTGTCCTGAGACACCGCGCCGTTTAACTCTAAATACCCGTGCCTGAACATTTTGCGAAAGCGCAGCTCAACCGTGCTTGTAACCGGAGAAACATATGGGGTAATCGTGACGTCTGCGTGATCGCCAAGCGTGATGAAATATGGGACCTTAACGCCAAAGCCCAAGACTGTATTGGATACGAACTTTGGAATGATAAAGCCTGTTGTGCGCTTAAGCGAAGGATCTGGTATCCGCATCGTTGGAAGATACAGAACTGGTACGCCAAGCAAGCGAAACTGTGCACGGCGGAAATAGATCTGCTTTTCTTCGCGGTCATGGACCGTCCGATCCGCACGAATTTGCCAGATCGGAATGCCTGTGCCACAAATTTGACAAGAGGTGGCGATGACTTTTCGCAGAACGGTATACCGTCCCTCCACACGATCTGTTTGAGCGGAGAGAATCTGCAACTCCTTATCCAGAACGTAGCGCGCGCCGCGCAAAATTCCGTTTTCGAGTTTGCTATCGAGATCCGCACTGTCCGCGATCATTACGTCGCCGTTCTTCTGAGATAGGCGCACGGGGCCGCTAATGATCAATTCATCGCGCTTTTGATCATAAATAATCTCATCTGTGAAAAGGCGAATGCCATTATAGAAAGCTTCGACATTGCTTGTTGCCACAAGACGTTCATCTTCGGTAATCAGAACGCTATCCGCCACCAAGAGAGCTGCATCCAAATCTTGTGCGCGCGCAGGCACGCTGAGCATCGCCACACATAGCAGCGATGTTGCCAAAAAGCGCAATATTTGGACGGGGCAATTCATCCGTCTTCCATATGCAGCAGCAAACCGAGTGCAAGCAAAATCGAAGCAATAGGCGGTGTCCATGCAGCAATCATCGTTGGAAGTTGCCCGTTTTCACCCAAAATCTGTGCGAAATTGCGTACGTAATACAGGCCAAAGCCCATCATGATGGCGGACAGTACCGCAACACCGGTTTTACCAAATCGCGTGTGGCGCATGGTAAAGCTTGCGCCAACCAAGACCATAGCCATCAAAAAAAGCGGTCTTGCGAACTCCATCTGTTGCCAAACTTTGTGACGACGCGTGGAAAACCCCGCTTCTTCGAGGCCTTCGATGTAGGCATTCATTTCCCAGATCGAGATCGCGGCAGGTTCGGAAAAACTGTCTCTGATATTGTCGATTGTGAGTGTCGTTGACAGTGTAAGCGCAACAATTTCTTTGGAGGTTTCTTCAGGGTTGCCGGGTGTGCCCAATGACCATTGTTTTGCGCGGATCAATTGCCAGCCGTTGTTCGTTAGATGGGCTTCGTCGGCAATGATCCGGGCCTTGAGTTGGCCGTCGGTATTATATTGCAAAAATCGTGCATCAAATAGCGTTCGCATATCTTCAGAGGTGGACAAAGCTTGTATGACGGTTCGCCCATATTCATCACCCTGACGGAGCCACAGACCGTCGCGACTAATGGAAACCGCATTTTTCTTCTGGCTTTTATATTCCTGCTCAAGCGTGATGTATTGCCGCGTAGTTGAGGCGACAATCGGGTTAAACAATGTGACGGTTGTTATCCCGATCACAGCGGCAACACAAATAGGGGAGGCCAATGTGACAAGCGCCGAACGGCCGGCAGAGCGCGTCACCACCAATTCAGACGTGCGTGCCAAGGTAAGGAACAGCGACACCGCAGATAGGATCATTACTAACGGTAAGATCTGATAAATTGCGCCGGGCGCATTGAGCAAGGTGAGAATAACGATGTCGGAGAAACTCACATCGTTGCTATCAAATCGGCGCATCTGTTCGACGAGGTTAATCAATGTAAGGAACGCAAGAAAAATCAGAAGCGTTGTCAGGAATACCCTAAAAAACCTTCGTGCAAAATAGAAATGAAGGATCATGCAGGCTCCTCCTCCAAGTCTTGGCTTCTATTTAGTCGACGTGGTCGCGCCGCAAAATAGAGCATGGTGAAAACAGCGCCGAACCCAAACGCGCTTTGTGCATATACCAAGGGCCAAAGCTGGGCATCTGCGCGGATTGGGTCCGTTACAATGCTCTCGACCAGTTTTACCACCACCAAAAGCAAGATAGCTCCAATAATTTGCTGACCTACTCCAAACCGAGAGAAGCCTCCGACCAACAATGTAGAAAACCCGATGAGGGCCGCAACCATACAGAGTAATGGTTGATTAAAGCGGCTGTGCGCTTCTTCAAGAATGCGCCCTTCGCTTTGGGACGTGCGTTTGCTGACAAGCTTGGTCGCAAACAACAGTTCAATCGTTGGATATTGATCAAGCCTCTTATAAAATGACCCCGGACCATCGATCATGCTTGAAATGTTATAGGAAAAATCTGTGAAGCTGGTCTTAGTCAGTTTTCGTGTTTCTTCATTCAACGTATGCGTGGCTCCGTTCACCATTACCAATTTCGTACCTGTGGGTTTGTTCACCAAAAACCCATCGACGGACGAATAAGTTGTTGTGTGCCCCTCATTTCTGCGATCACTTAGTAATACATCTTTTAAAACGCCCTCTGGGGTAATTTCGCGGATGTAAAATGTAACGCCTTTAGTGGGGTTCATGAACTCGCCTTCGCGCAACAATCTCGAAGACAGCGAGCCGCTGATCTCGTTCTCGCGAAAGCGAAGTTGCTCTAAAGACGTCGGCACAAGATACTGGGTCAGCACCATCATGAACGTCCCAACAATCAATCCGAATATTACAACGGGGCGCGCCAAACGCCAGGGCGAATAGCCCGTAGCTTGCATCACCACCAACTCGCTTTCAAAGGCAAGACGGTTGGTTACGTAGACCGAGGCTGCGAAAGCGGACATCGGCAAAACCATGCGAATTACATTCGGCAAGCTTAGCGCGGTGAATTCCAGAAACAAAGAGGCGGGTTGACCATCAGCAATCAGGCGATCAAACAGGATTACTGCCCGATTGATCCAGTAGACCGAAACCAGCACTAGCGAGAAAAAGCCGAACAGCACAAAAAGTTGCGACAGTACATATCTGTCGAATCTTGCCAAATTTGCCCCCATTTACTGCCGATTTTTCGTATTCTACCCTATTTGGCCGTTCCGGAAAACTGCTATCTGGCAAAGCCGCATTATCCCCGCTATCCCTATTGAATATTTGTAAAAGGAAAGCCCTGCGATGTCCAACCTTATGACGACCTCTTTCACTGCCGTTGATCTTGATGCTCTTGCTAGATTTGAAGGCCGTATTGCGCTGGTGGTGGCAAGTGATGGCAAGCTGGATGCAGGTGCGCGTCGTGTGAACAGATTGACCAAAGGGGCGGTCGCGCGGGTGATCGAAGCAGGCAAATTGCAAGACGCCAAAGCGGGCAAAGTGGTCACGTTGAATTTTCCTGCGGGCCTTGCAGCGACAGCGGTTGATATCCTGTGCCTTGATCGCCGCCCCAATGCGTTGGATGCGCGCAAAGCAGGAGCCTCGTTTGGCAAGCTTATTGGTCAAGGTGGGGCCTTGCTTGTCGCAGGAAGCAACGCAAAAACAGTGCAAATTGCTCTGGGTGCTATGATGCGCGCCTATGATTTTAATCCGCACAAGACCTCTGTGGATGATAAAGCGCGAAACTTAAGCGTCATGTGCGCCAAGGCTGAAGAACTGGAAACGGAAGCCGCGACGCTCCGCGCAATTGTCGAGGGTGCGCATATGACCCGCGACTTGATTAACGAACCTGCCAATGTTTTGACCACGACCGAGTTTGCGGATCGACTGAAGGAAATGGAAAGGCTCGGACTCGAAGTGGAAGTTCTTGAAGATTCAGAGCTGGAAACTCTTGGCATGAGCACGCTTTTGTGTGTCGGTCAAGGCTCTGATAGCCCGTCCAAGGTCGTGGTGATGCAGTGGAAAGGTGGCGCGCCTGAGGACAAACCGCTGGCTCTTGTCGGCAAAGGGGTGGTGTTTGACACAGGCGGTATCTCGCTCAAACCCGGTGCTGGAATGGAAGATATGACCATGGATATGGGTGGCGCGGGTGTCGTTTCGGGCGTGATGCGCACCTTGGCGATGCGCGGAGCAAAAGCGAACGTTGTTGGTCTAGTGGGGCTGGTCGAAAACATGCCATCAGGCAATGCGGTGCGTCCGGGCGATGTGATCACCTCGATGAAGGGCGACACAGTCGAGGTCATCAACACCGACGCTGAAGGTCGCCTCGTGCTGTGTGATGTCATGTGGTATGCGCAAGAGCGGTTTGAGCCAGTCGGCATGATCGACCTTGCGACTCTGACGGGCGCGATCATTGTCGGTCTTGGCCACGAAAATGCAGGTGTGTTTTCTAATGATGATGTGCTCTGCAATGCGTTCCTGAAAGCCGCTGAAGCAGAGGGCGAAGGCGCATGGCGCATGCCATTGGGTCAGGCCTATGACGACATGCTCAAATCGCGCATCGCGGATATGAAAAACATCGGGGGTCGTGCCGCTGGATCGGTGACAGCAGCACAATTCTTGCAACGGTTTGTGAAAGATACCACACCTTGGATTCATCTCGATATAGCGGGCGTGGCGTCAGTCAAATCCGAAACCACACTCGCGCCTGTGGGTGCGACGGGTTGGGGCGTGATGGCGCTGAATCGGCTCGTGCAGGACATGTTCGAGGCTTGATATGGGTGCGGTCTATTTCTACCACCTGACGCGCAGACCCCTTGAAGCGACGTTGCCTTTGCTTCTTAGCAAAGCGCGCTCGGCGGGGTGGCGCTGTTTGGTGGTAGGGCGCAACCCGCAAAGGTTGGATGCGCTTGATAAGAAGCTTTGGCAGGGCGTGGACACAGACTTTTTGGCCCATGGGCGCGCAGACGGCGCGCAAGACGCCGCCCAACCGATTTTGCTGGCTGACACGCACACCGACATCAACGAAGCGGCTTGCGCCATGAGCGTTGATGGCGCTGAAGTGACACCGCTTCAGGTAAAAACCTACGCACGCACCTGCATTCTTTTTGACGGCAATAATGAGCAAGAGGTGCAATCGGCGCGCATCCAATGGAAAACCCTCACCGATGCAGGCTGTGCCGCGCAATATTGGTCAGAAGACAGCGGCACTTGGACAATAAAAGCCAAGATAGACTAACCGCGCGTCTCTTTTTTTTCTTAAAATATCTACGCCAGTGGCATCAAACCTATCCACCTGCGTTTAACGGACCAAAAGCAAAGTTCCACCGGAAATTTCAATCCGCTTAAAGGTTTGCAAATAGCTCATTCCCAACAAGGATTGCGACATTTGCCCTTCATTCACATCTACTCGAAAACGCGGTATTTCGGCGCCTTCCAGCCCAAAACTGTCAGTCCTTACAGAGGCAATCCGCACAGGGCCATTTGCCGTCATAGCTTCATTCAAAAACGCGAGTTCTTCGATATTAATACCTGCTGCAGTCGCATCGGCTTTGCGCAAAACCACGCCAGTTGCGCCCGTGTCGACCACAAACCGGATAGGCATACCGTTTACCAAGGCTGTTGCATAGTAGTGTCCGTCGCGCGCGCGGGGCAGCTCGATCCGCGCGCCATTCTCAAATGCAGCTTGTTGTGGCACCACGGTCTGGCGAATATCGCTCCACATGCCATATGCGGCGATCATACCAATGAAAATCAGCACCCAAACAGCCATCTGTTGCAGCACTTTGTTCATCGAATTGCGCCCGTTGGTGAATAACCAAAAGGCAATCACACCGCCCAAAATCACCAGATAGATTAAATTGCCAAAGTCATCGCCAGAAAATTGCTGCATCACGAGCCTCCTTTTATTCTATGTAGGCTCGATCCCCAGCAGGCCAAAATCATGCAAGCCATTTAGCATGAATTGCACAGCCAAAGCCGCCAAAAGCATGCCCAACAAGCGCGAAACGACGTTGATTCCTGTTTTGCCAAGCTGCCGCTCAAGCGGTGTCGCGGCTTCAAAGAAAATTAAGGTGACGAGCAAGACCAAAACCATGACAGCCAGTGACAGACCAAGGCCGCTTAAACCGGGGTGTGCGCCTGCTAGTAGGATCACCGTTGCTATTGATCCGGGGCCTGCAATCAAGGGAATGGCTAGCGGGAAGACCGACGGATCATCAAGGTCTTCGTCTTCCTCTGCTGTATCTTCACGCCGTTTCGCACGCCGTTGGAACAACATATCAAGGGCTGTAAGCAGCAGCAAAATGCCGCCTGCAATCTTGAACGCGGCCATAGAAATCCCGATAAAGCCCAACAAAGACTCGCCAAAAATGGCGAAAAGGGCTAATATTACCGCTGAGATCAGTGTTGCGCGGATCGCAATGGCGCGCCTTTGTTTGACGCTCATCCCTTGGGTCAGAGCCACAAATAAAGGCGTCAGGCCTATAGGATCGATAATGACAAATAGCGTCACAAAAGAGGTTATGAAAAACGCGGTATCGATCATTACTTTTCCGCAGCGTCCAGTTTCTCAAACGCGGCCATCCACATGGCTTCTGCGCGGCCATGAGCCTCCATGACTTCCGCATATTTCTTGTTCCATGTCTCCAACTCACCCTTGCGTGCATCTTCGTAAAGGACTGGATCAGCAAGTTTTTTCGCTAATTTATCACGCATATCGTCGATCTTGGTCATGCGTTCTTCGCATCTGCGTACATCGGTTCGCAGCGTTTTCATCTGATCTTGGGAGGGACGCTTCGCCTTTGATTTTTCGTATTGCTTTGCGTCTTTGCCCTTTTTAGCGGGCTTGTCATTGCTCAAAAGCATCTTGCGGTAGGCTTGTAAGTCATCCTCATAGACCGATACGTGCCCATCCTTCACCAGCCACAACCGATCGGCGACCATCGACAGCAGATGCATATCATGGCTGACTAGAATGACAGCGCCGCTATATGCGGTCAAAGCGTCAACAAGCGCTTCGCGGGACTCGATATCAAGGTGGTTGGTCGGCTCGTCCAAAATCAGCAAATGCGGAGCAGAGAGCGTGGCGAGTAGCAGCGACAAACGCGCCTTTTGACCACCCGACAGGCGACCAACAGCCGTGTCGGCCTGATCCGCGCCAAGGCCAAAGCCTGCAAGCCGCGCGCGTAATCTTGCTTGGCCTTCCGTAGGACGTTCGCGCAAAAGGTGTTCTAGCGGGGTTTCGTCGACGTATAGTTCATCTACTTGATGCTGTGCAAAAAAGCCGATGCGCAGCTTATTAGAGGTCACCATAGAGCCACTTGCGATCTTGAGGCGATCTGAGAGCATTTTGGAAAGGGTCGATTTGCCCTCACCATTGCGACCAAGCAGCGCGATGCGGTCGTCTTGATCAATCCGCAGATTGAGGTCGCGCAGAATGATTGTTTTGCCGTAGCCGACAGAGGCCTTTTCGGTCGCGATAATCGGCGGCGACAGCTCTTCGGGTTTGGGGAAGGTAAACACAGTGCGCGCCACATCTTCGGGCGCACGAATGGTTTCCATTTTCTCCAGCGCTTTGACACGCGATTGCGCTTGTTTTGCTTTAGAAGCTTTGGCTTTAAAGCGATCCACAAATGCTTGTAAATGTTCGCGTTTTGCTTTTTGCTTCTTCGCGGAGGATGCCAGCAACGCACGCCTTTGTGCGCGTTGTTTGGCAAACATGTCGTAGGTGCCTGTGTAATAGATCAGGCCCTTGTCTTCGAGATGCAGAATGCCACCAACAGACCGATTTAACAGCTCACGGTCGTGGCTGACGATCAAGACAGTATGTGGGTACTTAACAAGGTACGCTTCAAGCCAAAGCGCGCCTTCAAGGTCGAGGTAGTTGGTTGGCTCGTCTAGCAGCAGCAGATCAGGTTGGGAGAATAGAACCGCCGCCAACGCCACGCGCATCCTCCAGCCACCAGAAAAAGCAGAGCAGGGTTGCAGTTGCTCATCATGTGTAAAACCGAGACCCTTTAGGATCGTCGCGGCGCGTGCTTCGGCGGACCATGCATCGATATCTGTTAGGCGGGTTTGGATTTCAGAAATGCGGCTTGGATCAGTGGCGGTTTCCACTTCTGCTAAAAGCTCTTCGCGCTCTGTATCTGCGCGCAGGACGGTGTCGATAAGGGACACTTCGTTGCCTGGCACTTCTTGGCTGACACCACCGATTTTCCAACCCTGCGGCATGCTGACGTTTCCCGTATCAAGCACCATTTCTTTGCGAATGATCTTGAACAAAGTGGTTTTGCCTGAGCCATTACGCCCCACGAGGCCAACCTTATGGCCTGTTGGAATAGTGACGGATGCGTTTTCGACCAAAGTGCGGCCCGCGACGGAATATGTGATGTCTGATATCTTAAGCATGGCGAGGCTCTAACAGAGGCAATGGCGCAGCGCTAGCGGTGATATTGCGCATGTTTCATATCGCGGCTTTTCAACTTGAGACCCCCATGCTAAGCGCGCGACAGAAATTACAAGGTGCTTATCGCATGGGGCGATGCACCGTTTAAATAAAGGAAGTCTCTCATGGCTCTGGAACGCACATTTTCGATCATCAAGCCTGATGCAACACGCCGTAACCTCACAGGCAAAATAGTTGCGAAATTCGAAGACGCAGGTCTGCGCGTTGTCGCATCCAAGCGCATCCAAATGACGCTGGCACAAGCGCAATCGTTTTACGGCGTACACTCTGAGCGTCCTTTCTTTGGAGAACTGTGCGAGTTCATGATCTCCGAGCCTGTCATTGTGCAAGTTCTGGAAGGCGAAGGCGCAATCGCGAAGAACCGCGAAATTATGGGTGCAACAAACCCTGCGGACGCTGCAGCGGGAACAATCCGCGCTGAGTTCGCGGAGTCAGTTGGTGAAAACTCCGTACACGGCTCCGACGCGCCTGAGACAGCTGCAGAAGAGATCGCATTTTTCTTCTCTGGCCTTGAATTGGTAGGCTAATAATTGTCGGGGACAACGTGGGGGCCAGCCCCCACACCCTTGGGATATTTTTGGAAATTGGACGATGGGCGTTAGCGTGCTTTTTTGATGACGCCAATCGCATCTAGGGCTGTTTCAAGATCGGAACGGTCCTTTTCTTTTGTACTGTTGGCTGCGTCTTTGAGTATGTCGAAGGTCACGCGCAACGCGGCTTTGTCAGCGCCTTGGCAATCATTCCATGGACGCCCATGCAGGCCCATTGCAAGCGCGTAAAAACCGATGAAACGCGGCTTTGTTCCTGCGCGAATGAGTTTGGCATAGCAGGCTTCAGCGCCTAAGTCGCGGACCTGTTGTGCGCTTGTTAGACCTGCTTTTGCGAAGCTGACGTCACTTGCTGGCCCGAGATTGAAAATGCTGGATATGGGATCTGTCATGTCTCTTGTTTATCACAGGGACGGGAGGTCAGATACTTGTAAAATCCGTAAATAGAACAGGTTTTTCCGGTTTTTCTTTAGGTTTGGCTAGAGGTGCGGTTTGGATATTTTTTGCTGGTGGTTCGGGGAGGTGACTGAGAAGGCCATTGGGTATCTTTTCATGACGATTGCAAGTTTATAAAATTAGACTTGGCAGGGGTTGTGGGCTGTGGTTTGCCGGAATTGGGACGTTAGTGAGGTATCTTACGATCATAGCTTCCTCCGTGGATATCGCAATTTGCACGCTTTTAGCCATTGCAGAGTGACCTGCTTAGACCCTATGTAGGGTGTACGGTCCGTGGTTGCCTAGCAAACATGGCCCGGGGGAGTTTCGCTGCGTCCCACTTTGCATGAAGCAAAGTCGCTTGGACGCAGACCGATACGGTCTTTTGATGATCTGAATCAAATAGATATCAAACGACCTTACGACGCGCCGTTTCTTTGATTTGAAGAGCGGCATTTTAACGGGCACGCCATTGGCAACGATGTAACGTGTTGGAGAAGAAACGCGATGAAGCGTGCGCAGGTTACGAGTTCGAGAGTAGGAGCCCAGCAAGGGCTCTGCCGCCGTGCGCACACTATCGCCACAAATAGACGTCCCACACAGTGTACAAATGGACCGCCTGATCATGCATTTGATAGGGCCAATGTCAGCTGTGTTAGGCGCAATCGGATATCATGGCTAAGAAAATGCTCATCGATGCCACCCACGCGGAAGAAACCCGCGTTGTTGTGGTCGACGGAAACAAGGTTGAGGAATTTGACTTTGAATCCGAAAACAAACGTCAGCTTGCTGGCAACATCTATCTTGCAAAAGTAACTCGGGTTGAGCCGTCGCTTCAGGCGGCTTTCGTAGATTATGGTGGGAACCGTCACGGTTTCCTCGCGTTTTCTGAGATCCATCCTGATTACTATCAGATCCCCGTTGCGGACCGTGAGGCCCTGATGGAGGAAGAGCGCGCCTATGCTGAAAGCCAGCGTCAGCGTGACGAAGAGCAGGACAACCCCAAGCCGCGCCGTCGTCGCCGCTCCTCCGCGATAGCCGCTGAGGCATCAAGTGATGATGCGGTCGTCAGCAAAACGGTAGAAACGCCGGAAGACAATACGTCTGGTGATATCGCGGGCATGGAAACAATCGATCTGGGCGACGAGGCTGCGGAAGCGGTCGAGGCTGTGCCAGAGGGATCATCCCCAATGGAGACGGTTGCAGAGACGCCCGTCGAAGCATCTGTTGCGGATGAAGCAGTCGAGGAGACTACACCAGAGGTAGACGCTGACGCGGAATTGCCAGCGGAAGAATTGGCCGCTGCTGAATCAGATGATGATGAGGTCGAGGACGATCACGCGCGTAAAGCCAAGAAGGCGCCTCAGCGTGATGAAAATATTGAATCTGTTGCGGATGATGATGACGTTGAGGACATTCGTCCCCCGCGCAAGGCGCGTCCACGTCGTTACAAGATCCAAGAAGTCGTAAAAGTTCGCCAAATTCTTTTGGTGCAAGTTGTTAAAGAAGAGCGCGGCAACAAAGGCGCGGCGCTAACGACCTATCTGTCTTTGGCAGGTCGTTACTGCGTTCTTATGCCAAACACAGCACGTGGCGGCGGCATCTCTCGTAAGATCACCAATGCCGTAGATCGTAAGAAAATCAGAGAGATCGCGAACGAAATTGAAGTACCTCAGGGCGCTGGGTTGATCGTACGCACCGCTGGTGCCAAACGCACCAAGATCGAGATCAAACGCGACTATGAATACTTACAACGCCTCTGGGAGCAAATTCGCGAACTGACCCTCAAATCCATCGCCCCTGCGAAGATTTATGAGGAAGGCGATCTGATTAAACGTTCGATCCGCGATCTTTACAATCGCGACATTGATGAAGTGTTTGTTGAGGGCGAGCGCGGATATCGCACGGCGAAAGACTTCATGAAGATGATCATGCCTTCGCACGCGAAAAACGTGAAACTATATTCAGAGCCAATGCCGTTGCTCGCGCGTTATCAGGTGGAAAGCTATCTGTCGGGCATGTTTAATCCGACCGTACAGTTGAAATCTGGCGGTTATATAGTGATCGACACCACCGAAGCTTTGGTTGCGGTTGACGTGAACTCTGGTCGTGCGACCAAAGAAGGCTCCATTGAGGACACAGCGACCAAGACCAACCTTGAAGCGGCCGAAGAAGTGGCGCGTCAATTGCGTCTGCGTGATCTTGCGGGCTTGATCGTTATCGACTTCATCGACATGGATGAGCGTAAGAACAACGCAGCCGTTGAAAAGCGCATGAAGGACAAGTTGAAGTCTGATCGCGCGCGTATTCAGGTCGGTCGAATTTCCGGCTTTGGCCTTATGGAAATGTCGCGCCAGCGTTTGCGCCCCGGTATGATCGAAGCGACGACCGCGCCTTGCCCATCATGCCATGGTACAGGCTTGATCCGCTCAGATGGCAACATGGCGTTGAACATCCTGCGCCAGATCGAGGAAGAGGGCGTGCGCCGTCGGTCGCGCGAAGTGCTTGTGCGCTGTCCGGTTGCGATCTGTAACTACTTGATGAACCAGAAACGCGAGCATATCGCGCAGATCGAACTGCGATATGGCTTGTCCGTACGCATTGAGGGTGACCCGTTTATAGTTAGTCCCGATTTTGCGCTTGAGAAATTTAAAACTGCGACGCGCGCTGTACCAGAGCCGTCCGCGCACGTCGTCTCTGTTGATACATCCATCATGGATCAGGTTGATGAAGATGTGAGCGAAGCAGAGGAAGACGAAGCGCTTGCTGCAGTTGAAACCAAAGAGCATGATGGTGAAGACAAGCCCAAAAAGCGTCGTCGCCGTCGTCGTCGGGGTGGTAAGAAAAATGATTCTGGCGGTGCTGACGCACAGCAGGATGAACAGGGCGAAGAGGGCGCGGTTGCGGCTGAAATCTCAGAAACTCCTGCAGAGGGTAATGCGAACGGTGACGCAGCACTTGCTCAAGCGGAAGACGCGCCAAATGCAGATGCTGAAGTAAGCGAGACGCCAAAGCGTGTCAGACGTTCGCGCAGTCGTGCAAAGCCAAAGGTCGAAGAGGTGGATGCGATCGCTGAAACGAGTGAAGCAGATGTCGTAAGTGACGCACCAGCAGTGGAAGTTGAAGCAGAATCAGTACCGGAAAAGCCAAAGCGCAAACCACGTATACGCAAACCGAAGGTCGCTAAGTCTGAAGAAGTTGTGGTCGACGCGGCACCAGTTGTTGTAGAAGACCCACCAGCGTCTGTTGCAGCAGAGCCTGCACTGGAACCTGTGGTTAAAGCGGCACCTGAGCCTGCGCCAGAACCTACACCTGTACCAGAGCCGAAGAGCGAACCAGAAGTGCTGGCCTCTGTGGAGCCTGCCAAGCCAAAGCGGCGTGGTTGGTGGTCACTGGGTAAGTAATTCTGATCAAATAAAAGTAGACAAACGCCGCGTCATTGAACGCGGCGTTTTTTGTTTGTTAACGGCCTTTGCGGATCACATAGATCTGCACTGCGCCATCGTCACGCAGCTCGACCAGCTCATGTCCGGCCTCTACGCAAAAATGCGGCACGTCAACGATCGCGGCAGGATCATCAGCACGTATTTCCAGGGTATCACCCGTGGCTAAGGGCTGCAAACGCTTGCGCGCTTTCAAAACAGGCAGCGGGCACAAAAGCCCAATCGCATCAAGTTTGTGTTCCATAACGATCATCTAAGCGTGATGTTTCAACCTGTCCACGTCCTTGTGACTTTTCTTTCCGCGCACTCTCAGGCTAAGTGAATAAATGACAGAAATTGACCTCATATCCCTGGGCCTCGCGCCTGCAATGATCGTTGCCCTTTTGGCAGGCATCGTGTCCTTCCTCAGCCCCTGCGTGCTGCCCATTGTGCCGCCGTATCTGGCCTACATGAGCGGTATCAGCTTGCCCGAAATGCAAGGCACAAAAGCCGCGCACCGCCAAACAGGGATCGCTGCGATATTCTTTGTGATGGGGCTGTCGACGATCTTTTTATTGCTTGGCTTCACAGCCTCTATATTCGGTGCGTTTTTCTTGCAAAATCAATTGCTCTTCGGTCAAATCGCAGGCGTTGTCATCATCATTTTTGGGCTGCATTTTTTGGGCATTTTCCGAATAGGATTATTGAACCGTGAAGCGCGCCTTGATGCAGGAGATCGCGGTGGCAGTTCGTTTGGCGCATATGTTCTGGGTCTCGCCTTCGCGTTTGGCTGGACACCCTGCATTGGCCCACAACTTGGGGCAATCCTGTCACTTGCTGCGTCAGAAGCGGACGTCGTGCGCGGCACCACACTCCTTGGCATATACGCACTCGGCCTTGGTATCCCGTTCCTGCTGGCCGCGTTCTTCATTGATCGTGCGATGGGCGTGATGAGCCTGTTCAAACGCCACATGGGCCTGATCGAAAAGGCCTCTGGGGTGCTTTTGATCCTCGTCGGGCTCGCAATGATCACAGGGGCATTTTCTCTCTTCGCCTTCTGGTTATTGGAAACATTTCCCGTACTTGGCCTTATTGGCTAGGTCATACTCTTGCCAAATCCGTGCGCTAGCCCATAGCTGTGCCAAGAGGGTTGAGCAGTATGAGTGAGTAAAATTCGGTTGAGCGCAAGACGGTACGCAAGCGGCGGGTTTTCTACATTCCGGGCTATGATCCGTTTCATCCGCGCCGCTACCGCAAAGAAAGCGCTGTCCAAGCCGTTATTTCAGGATATGAGATCGGGTTGAGTATAAAAGAGGGCCAAGGTCCCTATGGCTGGCACTTGAGCAGTGCGATTGATGACACAGAGGTCGAGAGCGAGATCCATGTGCTCTACTGGCCAATATGGTCAAAGCCAGCATGAATATGGGGATTTTGTCAACGTATGGTGTCATACTGCGCACAGCGTAGACCTACATCGGATCTGGGATTTTGTGGCGGCTGATGCGTCTGCGAAAGGGGCCAGTGATTGCCGCTCTATATCCCGTCGGGTTCATGGTTTTCCAGGCCGTGTTGGCGTGAGTCACTGCTTTCGGTCTCGCACAATTGGTGCTGATGTTTGTGCCGAATATGCTTGGAACTGTACTTGGGTGGGGGAGTGGGCGCGGTACTTGCCTACTGTATCCTTGATTTTTTTCGCCTCAAGAATAACAATTTTTTCGCTTATTACCTCATGCATTACTACGCCTATTCTACACGTGCGAAAGGTGCGTGCGCGCCAGAGCTTGAGACGCGCATGGGCGAGTTTGTGGACCGCATTAATGAGCCGCTACGCTCTGATGTGGATGAGGTCTTGGTCGTCAGCCATTGCTCGGGCGTGCATATCGGTGTTTCTGTGATTGCGGATCTTTTGCGGGTAGGGCGTTTGCCTGCGGATGGTCCAACGCTAAGCTTTCTGACGCTTGGCCAAGTGGTGCCCATGGTGCCCTTCTTGCGTGACGCATGGCGGTTGCGCGCAAATCTGACTTATCTGTCCCAGCAGTACTCCGTTCTGGGTTGATTTCACGGCACCCGGTGAGGGCTGCGCGTTCGTGCTCTGTGATCCGGTCAGCTTGAGTGGGGTCATACCATCTGAAAAGCTGCAACCGCTTGTGTTTTAGCCGGCTTTCTGACCAATTGCGAGACATAGAAGCGCCAGCGCCTGATTATTGATCCCGCCTTTGAAGGTGACCGTCTACGTGAGACATTCCCCGCAATTTGGGACGCCTCTGAAGCGGCAGTCGCGCGTTTGGCAGAGTTTCAAGGCGGTCGGGCCGAGATAGAGGAACACACAAGAAAGGCGGCGGCCGATGTGTTCTTTCGCACTTCGTTTTCGATCCCCGTTGAACCTGAAATCGCCAGTGAGGTCTTTCACGAGATCCGCACATATGAGCGCACACAGCCGATCCGAAAGATTGTGGGGTTCAATCCGATGCCTCGATGGTTCCCTAGATTCTTTCGCAGCAATACGCGTAAAGCTGTGGCCAAAATTCGCGGATTGATCACCAAATCGACCAATGAACGCAAGGCAGAGATCGACGCTGGCGCAGCGCCTACGATTTGACCAGCAAGATCATGACAACCGCTGATCCTGTGTCTGGCGAAACCTTCACGACCGAAAAAATGGTCGATCAGGTCGCAATTTCTTTCTGGCGGGGCATGAAACCAGCGCTTCCGCTTTGGCGTGGACGCTATATCTAATGGCGCATTGCCGTGATTAGCAGGACAAAGTCGCGGCAGAGTCGGAAGGAGTATTCACCAATGATTTCAATGCGGTGGCCAAGCTACATATCAGTCGCATGTGTATAGCGAAGCACTGCGCTTTTACTCGCCAGCGCCAATGATGGTGCGCCAAAACACTTGTCCTGAAGAGTTTCGCAAACGTGAGTGAAAGCGTGTAGTCAGATAGTGCTTAGCCCGTGGCACTTGCATCGTCACGTAAGCATGTGAGAGAATCCTGACGGTTTTTATTCCGCACGTTGGGGCACCGAAAATGGCAAAACCTGTATGCGCGATGCCGATATGCCGTTTTCTGCATGACCGCACGTGCATACAGGGGCGGTGACTGCGATGATAGAGGGAGTGTTGATCTTGTCGATAATACTGCAGAAATACCGTGTAAGTTTGACGAATAGGCCCGCGCCAGTGCCTGTCGCGCATCTGACAGTGCGCTCTAAAGATGGGGTTTTTCTACGCCTGGACCCGCGCAAAATATGAACTATGAGTGGCGATATTGTTCCAGTACGAACAAGCGAATTGCGGAGGCCAGTCCACAATCGGTGCCGCGAATTGCATCAATTTCAGCGGCTAAGTCATTTATGGCGCGGTTTTTATCCTGTGCGATGTCACGAAATGCATCCCAAAATGAATCCTCTAAAGACACCGACGTACGATGACCTTTCAAAGTGAGACTGCGTTTTTGCGGACGTTGCATCATTGCTCCGGTAAAAATCCGATTTGAGTGCCTGTTTACGCAGCACTTTGGTGCGCATTTAGAGCGCGCGCTAGTGTTCGAGTGTAACGCTTCAAATAGCACCGTGCTATACAAATAGCGATAACCTGAGATCTTGGAATGTCTTTGTTTTGTCTTGTTTGGCGCATCTTAACTTCGCGTTATCGCTAGATTCGAAACGGTTATGCCAAAGAAATGCGGCGATATTTTGATTTTACTCTAACTTGTCGCGTTCGAGCCTATTCAACGAACGTTTGGAGAGCGTATTTTTCGCTTTTTCCAGCTCCTGCTGCGCTTTGCTCAATCCGTGCAGCGCAGCATTTTGGTCTGCGCGGGCTTTATCTTCAGCCCGCGCTTTTTGTCTGCGAAACCGGTTAAGATTGACCGGCGTATTCATCTATTTAGGACCGATCATGTTTTTGGGGCGCACAACCGCGTCAAAAGTTTCCTCGTCCACGAAACCAAGCGCAATAGCTTCTTCTTTTAGTGTTGTGCCGTTCTTATGCGCGGTCTTGGCGACCTTCGTGGCGTTGTCATAGCCAATCTTCGGCGCGAGGGCGGTGACCAACATCAGGCTCTCTTTCATCAGCTTTTCGATGCGCGGCTCATTGGCTTGCGTACCGTTGAGCATACGTTCAGTGAAGCTTGCGGTTGCGTCACCCAGAAGTTGCATGGATTGCAATAGGTTATAGCTCATCATCGGGTTGTAGACGTTCAGTTCAAAGTGACCTTGAGAACCTGCAAATTTAATCGCAGCATCATTGCCCATCACATGTGCGGCCACTTGTGTCAGGGCTTCGGCCTGTGTCGGGTTCACTTTGCCCGGCATAATGCTTGAACCCGGTTCGTTTTCAGGCAGGATCAATTCGCCAAGGCCAGAGCGCGGACCAGAGCCAAGAAGGCGCATATCGGACGCAATTTTGTAGCAAGATCCCGCAACCGTCGCCAAAGCACCAGAAGTGAAGACCATTGCGTCATGTGCGGCGAGAGCTTCGAATTTATTTGGCGCGGTCACGAAGGGCAGGCCCGTGATCTCGGCCATATTGGCGGCGACTGTTTCGCTCCACCCTTTTTTGGTATTCAAACCTGTGCCGACGGCAGTGCCACCTTGAGCAAGCTCGTAAATGCCAGCCATTGTCAGCTCCACACGCGAAATACCTTGGCGGATCTGATGGGCATAACCAGAAAATTCCTGACCGAGCGTCAAAGGCGTCGCATCTTGCGTGTGCGTGCGGCCGATTTTGATGATATCTTTGAATTCTTCCGCTTTTGCTTCCAAGCCAGCTAGCAATTGCTGCAAGCCCGGCATCAGCGTGTCACGTGCCATCATGGCAGCGGCGATATGCATCGCTGTCGGGAACGTATCGTTGGAGGATTGGCCCATGTTGCAGTGGTCATTCGGGTGCACGGGGTCTTTTGATCCGATCACACCACCCAAGATTTCAATCGCGCGATTGGCAATAACTTCGTTGGAATTCATGTTGGATTGCGTGCCGGACCCAGTCTGCCATACGACCAATGGGAAGTTGTCGTCGAAATTACCGTCGATCACTTCGCCAGCCGCTTCGATAATCGTGTCTGCTAATTTTGGGTCCAGATCGCCCGAGGCCTTGTTTGCCATCGCACAGGCTTTTTTGATCACGCCCAGCGCGCGCACTATGGCAACAGGCTGCTGTTCCCAACCAATTGGGAAGTTCATCAAAGAGCGCTGTGTTTGTGCGCCCCAATACTTATCCGTTGGAACCTCTAAGGGGCCAAAGCTGTCGGTTTCTGTGCGGGTGGTTGACATGGGACGCTCCTGAGATGTGGGGGCTGGTATACAATTGTATGCTGTTTACGCCGAAAAGCTATGTACGTGCAATTAAAGAAAGGTAAAAACGCGCGGCTTACTTGCGAAATGCATCCAAAGAAACGATCTCTGCTTCTTTATTAGGGGCATCTTCTTCATCGACAAGCGTGACCTCAGCATGTTCGGTTTCGGGAGCCTCTTGGTCGACAGAATGCAGCGCTGGTTCGTCTTCATCGTCCTCGTTTGTCTCAAAACGCAGGCCGAATTCGACGGAGGGATCAACAAAAGTGCGAAGTGCGTCAAAAGGGATATTCAGCGGCTCTGGCGCATCACCAAAATTTAATGTGATCGAAAAGCCGTCGTCACGAATATCGAGATTGTCGAACCAATGCTGTACCACGACGGTCATTTCCGCCGGGTAGCGTTCGCGCAACCAATTGGCGATTTGCACGTCAGGGTGGGTGGTATCAAACGTGATAAAGAAGTGATGTTCGCCGGGCAGTCCGTGGTTTTTCACATCGAGCAGAACCGTTTTGATCAGTCCACGCATCGCCGTGTGCATGAGATA
>Ga0206130_10003032_pt1 | contig 22552 bp, 23 predicted proteins | sample Helgoland_Spring_9_FD_148637 | JGI IMG/M metagenome (GOLD analysis project Ga0206130, IMG submission 148637) | Pelagic subsurface seawater microbial communities from Kabeltonne, Helgoland, North Sea - Helgoland_Spring_Bloom_20160512_1 | ecosystem: Environmental > Aquatic > Marine > Epipelagic ... | reverse complement strand
CCACTTAAGTCGCCGTTAGAAACCGAATCGGTGGCCCAGAGTATTTCTAAGTCGCGCGTGAAGGTATCTGACACTTCAACAATCACTGCGTCAATCATAACCTGCGAACGTTTGATGTCGAGTTTAGCGACCACACGCTCAATGGTTTCAAATAAGGAGGGCGGGGCGGTGATGATAAGCGCGTTAGTCGTTTCTGATATTTCTATACTGATATTATCTTCTGAGACCTTAGCGCTTTTTTGCTCGTCAACAATAGAACCGGTCATGCCCTTGAGCACGGTTTGCATTTCGGCCGCTTCGATATAATTAAGATAGATAACCTTTGTGTTGCCGCTGCCGCGCAACGGTCGATCAAGATTTTGAATAAGTCGCCGCACATCCGCACGCTTGTCAGCAGGACCCACCATCAAAATGCTGTTGGATCGATCATCACTGGCAAACTCAACATTAATGGCAGCGTTGCCTTTGTTCTTAGACATCAATGGTTGAATGACCGAGACAATGTCTTTGGCTGTGGCATGGCTCAGACTAACGACTTCAACATCTAAGTTGCCGCTGGCATCAATTTGTTTAATTAAATCAGACAGCCGATTAATATTATTGGCACGGTCAGCAATGATTACACTGTTACTGGTGGGAAACGCACCTAAGTGACCTGTTTGAGGCACCAACGGCCGCAGCAGCGTAACCACCTCGTTAGCGGCAATGTTCTTTACTTTAATGACGTGTACCACTAACTCGGCGCTGTCTCTTTCGTCTGTGGTAAAGGCTTCTACGATCGGTAACCCTGATGAGCGAGCCTGTGCGTTAGGAATAACTTTTACATTGCCGCCGGATTCCACAACAGCAAAACCATACACATCAAGGGCGGTAAGAAATACTTGGTAGGCCTCATCCATCGTCATGGGCTGACTTGAAAGCACCGATAATTTGCCCTTAACGCGGGGGTCAATAATAAAGTTTTTTTGTGTTTGCTCGGCAATCCATTGAATGACGGTGCGAATATCTGCATCGTTCATGTTAATGCGAACCATCTCGTCGCTGTTAACCGGTTGAGCAAGCAGCGCTGACGGTAGCAATGCCAGTGTTAGGCACAGCACCGCAAAGCTTTTTGGCAGCGTCACCTTAAACATGCCCGCGGCGTGAGCACACAAAGGCAGAAAGCATTGCACAATTTTCAAAACAAATAACATCAGGGCGTTAGTGCTTCATTTGGCGTGTGATGGATTGGAGGCTGCGTAACATTGCGTTCTCATTACTGGTGTTCACTTTAAGTTAAGTGGGTCCTTTTAGGTGATACAGTCGATGCTGACGCCCGATTGTGTTGCACACCCTAATAATAGTCTCAGATCTCGCAAATTCAATAACTTACGCATCATACCTTGTTATATTTACCAGTTCATCTAGCAGAGTGTCGCCAGGGCTGTGCTTTTTGACACTTTTAGCCTTAGGGGTGCCGGTATTAGCGCAGCTTGGATACCCTTCCACCGATTTACGGGTTCGCATAATATATATTATGTTAAATAGGATGCCAGTGTCGTGCATGGATGTTCTGAACGAAGCTGGTGCCTGCTAAGTCCTGAGTCTCCCTTATCTTCCACTAATAACCCACATTCAAACCCCGCATGAGCTTTTATTTGAACCCGAGTCGCCTTAGCGTTTGAAAATCTAGCCTCGGTACAAACCGATGCTGCGCGCAGCTTCTCTTATCTAAATCAAGCTACGCAATTATTTAAATCAAGCTGCGCAATGCAAACGCTAAGCCTTCGTCATCGACGTGTCGCGTAGCAAAATTCGCGCAGGCTTTAATTTCATCGTGCGCATTGCCCATGGCCACGCCCGTACCAGCCATCTGCAAGAATTCGGCGTCTGAATCGGCATCGCCGATACTCAACACTTGCTCAGGTAAAACCTGATGGTGCGAACACAGCTGCGCAAAAGCTTTTTGTTTGCAGGCGTTTTGGCTAATCACCGATGTAAACACAATGTCAGGCCGATCGGGACCGTAGCCGGTAGCAAAAATAAGATTGGGATGGCGGGCTTTTAAGGTCTCAATAGCGGCCTTAGCTGTGCTCGTTTGAGCGACTAATAATGCCTTATAAATTGTTTTGACGCTGGTTATGTCATTAAAATTTGCTAGGCGGGGTGCGCAATGCAAGTAGCTCGTATGGTAATTAGTAAACTCGGTCACTTGTTCAATAAAGTATTCGCTGTGCGTATAGAGCTCGCAGTGCAACTTGGCGGCCCTGGCCGAGCCAAAAAGCTTAGATAAATCGTTAGGCGGTAGCGGCTGCTGGGTGATAATTTGCTTGGTACTTGGGTCGTAGATCATAGCGCCGGTGTAAAACATGCCGGCATCGTTAAGCGACAAGGTGTCGATAACATGTTGCGCCGCAAATGATGGCCGCCCCGAAGCAACGGCTGTTTTAACGCCCAGGCGGCGTATTCGCTGTAATGCCTTTACGGTTGCCGCCGAAATAACCTTACTGGAATTGACTAGGGTGCCGTCAATATCAAACAGCGCCAATTTTATTGGTGGTCTTGTGCTTCGCAGCGCAGCCAGTTGGCTCGGAGTCAAAGCATCCAGTTCAACGTGACCCCTACTCCCACTTCGTGCCTCTGGGACTTTATTTATCATGCGTTAACTCGTCGTTAGCGCCGGTGTAGCCGGTGTCGGTGTATCGCCAAAAGATCACCAAACCGACAAAGCTCGCTGCTGAGGCGACTAACCATGTGAGCTGCCATTGGCTGCTGGGTAGGTCGGTCCATAGTAAACCGCTAACAATGGAACCCGCTGCGCCACCGGCTCCAAAACTGATGGCACTGTAGAGTGCTTGGCCCTGCCCTTGATGATGCACCCCGAATTTGCGGCGTACCCATTCAACGGCCGTTGCGTGATAGCTGGCAAAGGTAAAAGCGTGGGCTATTTGTGCCACCACAATTAACGTAAACGATTGCGGAAAAAATCCGATAATCGCCCAGCGTAAAATGCCTGCGCCCAAGCTAAACACCATGAGTGTTCGCAGTGAAAAACGTTGTAAAAGTGTACCCATATAGAAAAATAATACGAGTTCTGCAAGCACTCCCCCGCCCCACAACATGCCAATGCTAATTTTTGAATAGCCATAGGCATCAAGATAAATTGAGTAAAACGTATAGTAGGGCCCGTGGGCAAACTTCACTAAAAAACAGCCAAAAAAGAAAGCCAACACCGGCTTGCTGTATAACAATTGACTGATGCCATGGCGGTGCTCTGTATTAGGTTGCATCGCTAACTCGCCGGTGCCCAAGCTACTTAGCCAAATACAAAGCAGCAGCACAGCCACTACAAAAAGCAGGCTATCGAGTTGAGTGTTTTCAAAGACCCAACCTAGTACCGACACGGCCGCAATAAAGCCGATAGAGCCCCACGCGCGGATCCGACCATACTGTTTGAAGCGATCGCCCAAACTAAGCAGCGTAACGGACTCGTACTGGGCGATTACGCCGTTCCAAAAAAAAGTAAAGCCGGTCATGATAAGGGCTAAATATAAAAACCGATTTTCCGTTGCGCCCGAATCGTCGCTCGGTAATAAAAAAATGGGCAAGAACAATAAAAACGCGACAAAATTATTCCAGCGGATCACGCGCATCGGTTGCAGTGTAATATCGGCAAGCCAGCCCAATAGATACGGTGAGAATAATTTGGTGCACATCATGATTGCACCTAGAGCGCCTATTTCGCGCGGGCTATAGCCTTGTTCGGCAAGATAAAGATTCCAGAACGGCATCATCGCACCGAGCAGCGCGAAGTAAAAAAAGTAGAAGCTAGAGAGACGCCAAACAGGCATGAGGGGGCTTTACCGTTTTAACATGCTGTTAACTGGCATGATGGACTTGAACAAACAATGCATTAGCCGATTGCTAACAAAGCGTTATGCATGCACCAATAAATATACCGATAACTGATCGACTACTGCTCGGGTTTTGATGCTGGTACGGCCTGAGTGGATGAATGGACATCGGCATTTTGACCGCGATTGCGTAGCAGGTGGTCCATCAATACTAACGCCAGCATTGCCTCGGCAATAGGCACCGCGCGAATGCCTACACAGGGGTCGTGTCGCCCAGTAGTCACCACCTCGGCCGGTTGATTGTCTTTATCAATGCTGACGCCAGGCAAGCGAATACTTGATGTGGGTTTGAGAGCAATGCTGGCAATGATATCTTGCCCCGAGGAGATGCCTCCTAAAATGCCCCCAGAGTTATTGCTGGTAAAACCTTCGTCGGTTATTTCGTCGCGGTGTTCACTGCCCTTTTGCTCAACTGAGGCAAAGCCAGCTCCCACTTCAACGCCTTTGACTGCATTAATACTCATCAGGCCATGTGCAATATCGGCATCTAAACGGTCAAAAACAGGTTCGCCTAAACCTACCGGTAGGCCCGTTGCGCACACTGTTATCTTCGCGCCAATTGAATTGCCTTCTTTACTCAATGCACTCATGTAGGTTTCAAGCTGTGGCACTAAATCCGGGTCAGGGCAAAAAAATGGGTTGTTTTCAATAGTGTCGAGCTGCACCTGCGCAATTTTGAGCGGGCCGAGTTGCGATATATACCCATGAACATGAATGCCTTGGGTTTCGCGCAAATATTTTTTAGCAATGGCTCCTGCGGCTACACGCATCGCCGTTTCACGCGCCGACGAACGGCCGCCACCACGATAATCTCGAATGCCATATTTCATTTCATAGGTGTAGTCTGCATGGGCCGGACGAAACTGATCTTTAATTTTTGAATAATCTTTTGAGCGCTGATCGGTGTTCTCTATCAATAAACCAATGGGTGTGCCTGTGGTGTGGCCTTCAAAAACGCCCGATAATATTTTTACCTGATCAGCCTCGCGCCGCTGTGTTGTAAAGCGTGATTGCCCCGGCTTGCGCCGGTCTAAATCAATCTGCAGGTCTTCTTCGCACAAGGGCAAGCCTGGCGGGCAACCATCAACCACCGCTCCCAGTGCTGGGCCGTGGCTTTCGCCAAAGCTGGTGACGGTGAAAAGCTTTCCAAATGTATTACCTGACATAGCGACCTTCGTAAAAACAGAGTTGGGTGTTGCAGCGCTCAGCGCGTTGCCAATTATACGTGCCAAAACGCACGATGTGAGCCGCAAGAGATGTGAAAAATAGCTGCCGTGCATTGGCTTGTGTGGTTTTGCGCAGCCAATTTTTCGCTTCGCTTTAAGCTAGCGACGTTTTGTTGAGCCCATCACCAGTATAGTTAAAAGTATTGCTCAAGCTCGGCCTTGGTGAATACGCAAACCCCATGGCCGCCTCGACTAAATTCTACCCACGTAAACGGCACGTCAGAAAATGCAGCCTCTAGGGCCAGATCACTGTTACCCACTTCTAGTATGAGTAAACCATTATCATTTAAATGCCCGGCGCTTTGCGCCAAAATAACTTTGGCGCAGTCAAGCCCATCACTGCCAGCCTCAAGCCCAAGTCTTGGTTCGTGGTGATATTCAGCGGGCATACTGGCAAGGTCGGCGGCATCGACATAAGGCGGGTTGCTGACAATAAGATCGTAACACTCGGTAATCGACTCAAGTAAATCCGACTGAATGAGCCGGACGCGACTGGCTAATTGATGCCGAGCAACGTTCTGCCGAGCAATTTCTAAGGCATCGGGCGATATATCAGCCAGATCAGTCTTGGCTTCAAGATGGATTGCGCAAGCCAGCCCAATGCAGCCGCTGCCTGTGCCAATGTCGAGTACGCTTTTGATGGGCGTCTGCGCCCAAGGCTCAAACTGGCTTTCAATTAGCTCGGCAATGGGCGAGCGCGGGATTAATACGCGCTCATCCACCGTAAACGGCAAACCGGCAAACCATGCTTCGTTAGTCAGGTAGGCCACCGGTATTTTGTCTTGGCAGCGCGCGTCCACCAAACGCAAGATCAAGCGGCGTTCGTTGTGGGTTAGATTAGAATCGAGCACTCGCTCATCGGCATCGGGTGGCAGGTGCAGTAGATGAAAAATCAAGCTGATTGCTTCATCCCACGCGTTATCGGTGCCGTGCCCATAATAGACGTTGGACTGGGTAAACCGGCCCATGCTCCAGCGAGCATAATCGCGAATGCTGGACAGATTTTTTATGATTTCTTCGTGTTTTTCCATCCGCGTAGTTTACGCGTTAGCGTGGGCTATACCAAGACCCAGAGCGCTGTATTGCTAGGCAAAAATTGAGCCACCCATCGGCCAAAAAAAAGCCCGGGATTAAAATCCTGGGCTTTGACTAATTACCGGTACTAAACTGGCAGACGATCCAATAGATGTTGTATCCCTTTTAAAAAACTAGCTGGAATCGCGCGCGAAATTCATTGCCCGCAAGGTCGGTGCCCTCTTCCTCACCGTCAGTGTAATTCATGCCCAATCGCACGGCGTTATTCACATACCAGTTGACGCCCAAGCCCCATGAGGTTGCATCGGTATTGCCCAGCTCGATATCACCAAAGTCACCTTGGCCGTCTTCATAGCGCGCGACAACTTCAAGCGCGCCATTCGGGCCAGTAGGTTTGATGCGCTTAAATACACCACCTTTATAAGGGCGTTGCTCGCCAGTAATAACAAACCCCACTTGCGCATAGTAGCCATCGGCGTCGCCGGCAGCGCCATTATCCGCGTCAAAAAACTCTACCTGACCATGCAGCGCTCCGAGCACACCTGCCAACTCAAGGGCGTAGGCTGACACGCCATTGGCAACGTCTTTATACGATGCCCCCACATGCACAAGGGCTTCGTCAGTTTGTAGTGGCGCAAAGGTGGCGCGTGCAGAAAAACCAAAGTCGTCTGCGCCATTGGTCGAGCTACCTGCATCAAAGGCTGCTACGGCGTAGGTCAGTGCACCATTGGCACCGGCCAACTGCACACCCGAGGCACGCCCAATGTTGTAGGCCTCTGTTAAAGCGGTGCGCTCTAACATAGACATATCTTTAGAACTGGTAAGCTCTTCTAAGCCAAAAGGTATTTTTTGACGGCCAAGAGTCACTTTAGCTTGCTTGCCCCAGCCGTTATAGCGAATGTACACATCTTCGGCAGTGCCTTTGTTCACGTTAAACTGAGATTTGTACGACCAATCTTGGATGTCACCTTTTACAAACAAGCGCGCGCGCCGCACGTCAAACTGATCTTCGTTAGAGGCGTTTGGATCATTACTGACCGCATGATTGTAATCGTACTGAATACGCCCGCCCAGCTGAATAGAATACTGCTTATCGCTAGTTGACACCTTTAAGCCACCCTTGGTTTGCACAACCAAATCGGGGCCGTCGGATGTGACCGAGCCTGCTTGCGCATAACTTGCTATTGCTAATGTTGCTGTAATGGCGGTGATTGACCGACCCAATAGATTTTTTTTCATGTTCTCGTATCTCCAATCGTTCGTTGCATGCGGTTGGCTATGTGTACACCGCAGGTTCGTTAAGACGCTTCTTTTACTTTCTATTCACCTCATTGGGCCTAACCACCCACTAGTGCTCCCACCAGTTCCGGCTCAGCTCCAAGCCTGCGTAGTCTATGACGTTAATATGACAAGAATATGACACAGCGTGCCAAAAAGTCACTAATAAGACACTTCCATGAACGTCTGATGAATGCAGTTCGCTAAACACAGCGTTAGGGCCAAACGATTTAAATGCCAGCCCCGCTCAAATAGAGGCCGAATAAAGCCATCTGCGAGACTCCTCCAGCGAGGCTAACCCTAGCGTCACAATCATCTAGTAAAGCCAAAATTGATCTAGGACAGTATTTTTTGCTCGCCTGAGGATTAAACTGATTAGCAACTTTTAACCGATAAGGTAGCTGATATGCGCACGTTTTTTTTAGCGGTACTGAGTTCGCTGGTGATTACCCTCGCGGCATGTAGCCCCGAGGCACGGAAGGCCAAAGGGTTTAGCCTGCCTGACGGCGACCCCGACGTGGGTGAGTTTACGTTTGTCACGTTGCAATGCAATAGTTGCCACAGTTTGCCCTCGGTAAAGCAGCTACCCGATACGTCAGAGCACTCTATATCCGTTGCCCTGGGCGGCAAGGTGACGCGAATTAAAACCTATGGCGAGTTAGTTACCGCCATCATTAATCCGTCGCATAAAATCGCTCAAAGTTATGCGCCTCAACACACCGATGCTGCCGGCCAGTCGGCTATGCGTAATTACAATGAGTTCATGACCGTCAATCAGCTGATTGATTTGGTGAGTTTTCTCCAGTCGGAGTATGAATTACAGCCTTTTGAGCGCAGCCCTTATCGCGCCTACTACCCTTAGCACGCGAGCATATTAGCTAGAAGTAGCTAAGCCGATGGGCGTTAAATTTGGCGGTTGTTAAACGTCATGGCCCAGCGAGCCTGAAGTATTTATTGTTAACTGATCAGGAGCATTGTGATATGAGTATTCCTAAAGTCTTTGAGCAACCCCTCTCCCTATGGGAACCCCTATTGGGCAACGAAAGTTTGTGGGGTGCATTAGCCAATCCATTTAGAACGCAAGACGGTACTGGCGATATGGCCTTTTTGCCTCCGTGTGATATCACCGAAGAAAAAAACGCGTTTAACATTCATGTTGATCTTCCCGGGATTGAAAAGAAAGACATCAATGTAACGCTTCAAGAGGGTATTTTGCACATTGAAGCGGAGAGTTCTTCCGTGCAGGAAAACAAGGAAGGCGATAAAGTCATTCGTAGTGAGCGACGCTATGGAAAGCAAATACGTCGTTTTAATCTTGGTCGACAAGTGAGCGACAACGACGTTAAAGCATCGTTTAAAAATGGTGTTCTGCGCCTTCAGGTACCTAAAAGTAAACCGGTAGACGCGGCGTGCAAAAAAATTGCAGTTCACTAAGTGAGCTCATCGCTAACCGATAAATTGCTGCCGATTAATCGAGTTAAAAAAGCGGAGGAAACTGTGAACAAAAACAATAAAAGCTCTGTGCCAGATGGCAACGACCAACTCACCTCGCTTTGGGCTTCAGTTAAGCAAGATCGAGATGAATTACGCGTACAGATTCATTTGGCTAAAAAAGAGGTTAAAGATGAATGGCTGTTGATGGAAGACAAATGGCATAAGGTCCAGCAACGCATTCACTTGTCGAGTTCGCGTCAGGCTAAAGTCAATCATGAAGGTGCGCCAGATAATACCGGAGTTAAAAATTTGGGTGCATCAATTAACGATCATCTGCATGAGTCACTCTCCGATTTGCAGGGGCGTTATCAAAAAATGCGGGAAAATCTGCGTTAAATGCCCAGCGTCCCAGCGTCGTTCTTTCCAGCAGTGTCTCATTAACATTGACTCGTAAGAATTCACCCCTATGCTAATCGTCGACCTACTTATAGGCCTGAGTATTTTTTTATTCGGTATGATGCAGCTTGAGCGCAGTGTCGAAAGCCTGAGTAGTCGATGGATGAAGCAGTGGTTGGCTAATACGACCGGACACAGACTCAGTAGTGTTTTTGCGGGCACGACCATCACCGCCCTCGTGCAAAGTAGCTCAATGGTAAGCCTAGTTGTTCTCGCTTTTGCTAGTGCGGGTATCATGCCGTTATTTAATGCAATCGGTGTGTTGCTGGGTGCGAATCTTGGTACCACCTTTACCGGTTGGTTGGTTGCTATGCTGGGCTTTAAACTTGATTTGCAAGTGGTCGCTTTGCCAACCATTGGTTTAGGTGGCTTACTGCAAGTGTTTGGGGAGCGGCGTGAGAAAACCCGCGCAGCTGGCGCCGCGCTATTTGGCTTGGGTCTTATGCTATTTGGCTTGGGCCTAATCAAGGAAGTGGTTGGCGGCGTAGCTGAGTATGGGGATTTGCACCTAATGCTTGGCATAAATCCGCTGGGTTACGTCGTAATCGGTGCATTGTTAGCCGCTGTTATTCAGTCAAGCTCAGCCAGTATGCTCGTTGCGTTGACTGCATTGAGTAGCGGTATCATCGATTTACCATCAGCGGCGGCGATTGTGATTGGCGCAGATCTAGGCACCACTTCAACAACGGTGCTGGGCAGCTTAAAGGGTTTCCCCATCAAACGGCAACTCGCACTGGCACATGTGTTGTTTAATGTTGTGGTGGTTGTTGTGGCTTTTTTTGCATTGCTGCCCTTCTTACCGCTACTATTGCGCGCCCTACATTTGACTGACCCCCTGTACAGCTTGGTGGCTTTTCATAGTCTGTTCAATTTACTGGGGTTGTTTGTCTTTGTACCGTTTTTGTCACAGTACGCCCATTGGATTGGGCTGCGCTTTTTAGGAAACAATCATCGTGGCCAAGCGTTAGCTGATGTACCCACCGATGTGCCTGAGGCCGCGCTCAGTGCGTGCCGTGCGCACACGCAAAACTTATTGGCGTCTTCGCTGGCGATTAACTTACGTAATTTACACTTCGATTTGGCTCAGCTTCACTTGAGCCAAAGTGCAACGCAGCTTCTAAAAGACGCGCGCGCCGAGCCTCGAAGTTTTCAGCAGCGTTACGAAGCGATTAAACACAGTGAAGGTGAGCTATTACACTACGCCGCACAGCTCCAGCAACAACCGCTGAGCGAGCTGCAATCTCGCGAGCTGATGCAATTGCTAAGCTGCGTGCGCGATGCTGTTTTCTCTGCTAAAGGTCTTAAGGATATACGCGCAAACTTGCTAGCTTTGCGTCATTCGGTGACACCGGAGCTAGAGCATTTCTCTGCCCAATACCAAGCAGACCTACAAAAGTTTTACCAACAGCTAGTCGAGCTGTTGGCTACAGAGCATAACGAGGCTTATTTGGGCGAACAGCTTGAGCAGCTAAGTTGGCTTAATGAGCAGTCTCATACAAGACTTCATCAAGAGTTACTTAAGCACGATGTAAATCATCGTATCGAAGCTGAGCAGCTTTCGACCCTACTGAATATTAATCGCGAGATATGGCATTCTGGCCAGAGCCTTTTACAAGCCTGGCGACAGTGGCATCGTATTGTCGAGTGATTGATACGCTAGGCCTTGCGGTTTACGCGCTGGCCCGATCTCTGTGAGGTATCGGCATTATTGAGCCATGCTTGGCAATTGATTCAAGCAAATCCCGATGGGTTAATTCAATGTCACGATGGTTTATGGTTAATATGCCTTGATCACGTAACCCTTGCAAAATTCGACTAATTGTTTCAACAGCCATACCTAAGTGATTGGCAATGTCTGCTCGAGTCATGCCAAAGTGTATTTTGTTCCGATGAAGGCCACTTGTATAAGAGCGATCAGATAAGTCGATTAAAAAGTTGGCTAACTTTTGCTTGGCGCCCATTTTTCCCAATAAATACATCATGTCTTTTTCGCGACTCACTTCGGCGCTAACAGTACGCATCAGCTGCATGACCAACGCGCCGTCAACACGCGCTAGTTTTTCTATTGCGGCCAGTGGAAGTTCGCATACACTGCCTGTATCAAGCGCTTCGAGATATTCACTGTGTACACCGTTGTTCATGTTGTCCAAGCCCATCATCTCTCCAGGCAAATGAAAACCTGTTACATGGAGGGCGCCGTCTTCATGTAAACGATAGGATTTGAACAGCCCCGCACGAACAAAGTACAAACGATCAAAGCGATCGCCCGCGCGAAAAAGCGCTTGTTTTGGCTTCACAGGCCGCGCATGGTTAACTAAGGCACTAAAAGCATGCAAGCTGTTATCTTCTAGGGTATGGGCCATGCATAATGGCTTGCGCATGCATTGTGAGCAGCCAGTGTCTTGAGCGATTGATGAGCCTTTGTTTAGCGTGAGTATCTGATTATTGCGCATCTGTCCAATTCCGTCAGTTATACCTATGGGATCGAATATAGCTCAAATGTGGCGGCTTGTTTATCCGTAGAAACTACGTGGGATTTTCCTTAGGTGTGAACGCCTAAGTGAAACTACCCAGATTATTGCCAGCCAGCATAGGCTAAGAACAATATCGGTAGGTTGTCTTAAAGTTGTTGCGGCCGCATAATAACGACGCGAAGCGGCAATTGGGCCGCGAGCGCCTGAAAACTCTGGGATAAATAACGTGTTGGCGAATCTCTTTTTAAGTGACCACACAGCGCATTCTTATTGGCCGGATTATGCATGCCATTGCTGAGGTCCCGCCATCAAAGGTCTATTTACTCTTTCCATAAAAATAGCTCATGAACGCATCGAAACAAAGCCTAGCAGAGATAGAAGCCCTTAAGCGCAAAGTAAAGCGTGAAAAAAGTGCTCGTCATCAATCCGAACAGATTCTCGAGCGCAAAAGCACCGAGCTATATCATACCAATCAAAAACTTAAGCAAGCGCTGGCGGAGCTGGATGAGCGCGCTATCGCCAAAGAAAAGCAATTGGTGGGAGAGTTGCGCGCTAATCAAGACACCACACGTACACTTCTTGATAGCGCGCAAGAGGGTATTTTTGGCGCTAATAGCAATGGCCGGCTATTTTCTTTTAATCGAGCCGCTGAAGAGATGTTTGGCTATGATAGCGGCGATGTGATTGGCGCTGGCGTCAGCATACTTTTAGCATCCCCCTATAGAGAGCAAAGCGACGAGTCGTTACGTTCGTTTCTTCAATCGGGCGATGAATCTTTCTTGCAAGAAAGCCGAGAGCTCATTGCCCAACGTGCCGACGGTAGCCATTTCCCTATAGAGCTTTGGGTTGTTAATACGGTCTCTGCTGATGGCACCATCTTTTTTATACTGATTCGTGATTTATCCGCGCAGAAGGCCGCCGAGCAGGAGATATTCAAAAAAGAAGTTGAAGTTCAACAGGCGCGTGATCACCTAGCCCACATTGCCCGCGTGGCAACACTGGGTGAGATCGCTGCGGGCATTGCGCATGAGGTAAACCAGCCTCTTGCAGCAATTACCACTTATGCCCAATCCGGCCATCGACTCCTTGATGCTAAGGTTCGTGAGAAAGACGATATAGCGTACGTGCTACAACAAATTGAGCGTCAGGCAAGCCGAGCCAGCGAGGTCATTAGCCGCTTACGAAGTTCTATAAAGTATGGCGCCGCCACTCGCGAGCGAACGAGTATCGACACGATTATTGCAGACACGCTCACGCTGATTTGCGTTGAGGCTGACCGAAAAAAAGTTGAAGTTGAGTACAGGCCTGAATGCGATCTCGAGCCTATTGACGTAGACTCAGTACAAATCCAACAAGTTTTAATTAATTTAATTATCAATGCCATACAAGCTTTAGAGGCAGCAAATGTCCAGCAGCCACGCGTTGTCTTGCGTACCGAGCCTCGCGCCCATCAACAAATATATGTGTCTGTGACCGACAATGGTCCGCCCATCAGCCGGGAGACGATGGATCAACTTTTTACGCCATTTTTTTCTACCAAAGAGCATGGTTTAGGCATCGGTCTCTCGCTGTGTCGGACACTGATTGCCGCCCATGGTGGCAGCTTAAATATCAATCGAAATCGGCGTGAGGGTAACGAATTTTTCTTTACTTTGCCGACTATTAACGCAGTTGTAAAAGCATCTAAAAAAATGGAGAGTTCAAATGGTTGATGTAAATAATGCTACGGTTTATGTGGTCGACGACGATGAAGCCATACTTGATTCGCTTCAGCTATTACTAAAAACAGCAGGTCTTCGAGCATGCACTTACGATGGCCCCGAGAAATTCTTGAGCGACTATCAACCCACCAGACCAGGCTGCTTAATCTTAGATATTCAAATGCCTGGCATGACAGGTTTAGAATTACAAGAAATTCTAGCGGATGTTGGATCAATTTTGCCCATCATATTTATAACGGGTCATGCAGATATCCCCATTGCCGTTCAAGCAATGAAGGATGGAGCATTTGAATTTTTACAAAAGCCCTTTAATGACACAGTACTACTCGACTACGTTACTAAGGCACTAAGCCTCAATGAACGCCAGCAAAAAGAGATAACCGCTACGCAGTCGGTAATTGCGCGTATAGAAAAATTATCGCCGCGAGAAAAACAGGTATTTGAGAAGGTTGCAGAAGGCAAGTCAGGTAAGGTCATTGCTAGTGAATTAAACCTAAGCCCGCGCACTATCGAAATCTATCGCTCCCACGTCATGTTAAAAATGCAGGCGACGTCAGCCGTTGAGTTGGCCAATTTAATGAATATTACGCGATAGGGTTACGGGTTCAAAAAACACTGTGCTGCATTAGGCTACACAATATTCTAGCCATCACAGATCAGGCGATAGGCAGGTGATGGCGTTTGCAGGGTCCTCTTGTCTCACTTTGCGTGCCCAAGCTCATCTGCGGCGCTGTGAAACAATTTTGAATGTGTCTGGTCGTTGGTCATAAATGGTTTTGCTATTAATAGCGAATGAAACGGCAATGAATAGTCACTGTTTTTATAAGAGGTTCTCATACAGCAAAAATAAGCTAAGCCACTTGCTTGTGAATGATGTGCGTGTGGTTAAGCCACAACATGCGCTGTTGTCTCTCACCTATCTGACAATTATCAAATCATAAAAGTCTTTGAAATCCATTGATCCATGTCAACATTGACCGCGCCAAATGGTTTTAGCATGGCTAACGCTACAACGGTAGTAGTGTGATGCGTTTATAACGCTTGTCGATCAAACTTGCCTAGAACAATCCGCTGCCTTTTACGAGCTGGCTTACGCGTATGGAATTCAAAGACTACTATGAGATCTTGGGCATTAACGCCGATGCTGATAGTAAGCAAATCAAAAAAGCCTACCGGAAAATGGCCAGCAAGTATCATCCGGATGTCAGCGATCAAAGCAATGCCGAAGAAAAATTTAAAGAAGTAGCCGAAGCCTATGAAGCCTTAAAAGATCCAGTAAAACGCGTTGAGTACGACCAGCTCAAAAAGTATGGCGCCCATGGTCGACCTTTTGAACCGCCTCCTGGCTGGCATCCCAACTTTGCGAGCGGGCAAACATCACATGACGGAGATTTTTCAGAATTTTTTTCGTCTGTCTTTGGTAATGGATTTCAGCAACATGGTGCACAGGCACACAGAGAGTTTTCTCAGCGTGGCCAAGATATCGAAACTGAGCTTGCGTTATTTTTAGAAGACACGGTCACACCCACAAGAAGAAATATCTCCTACACCGTTGGTGGATCCACAAAAAACCTTGAGGTAAAAATACCTGTGGGTATTGGCAACCTTGAACGTGTTCGCCTCAAGGGGCAAGGATCTCCCGGATATGGCGGTGCGGCTAATGGTGATCTCTACCTAAAAATTCGGCTCGTGCCCCACCCTTTGTTTGATGTTGAGGGACAAGATTTAATACTTAGTTTGCCATTAACGCCATGGGAAGCTGCGCTAGGAACAAAAATTGACGTACCTACACTCAGTGGGCACGTACATTTGACGATTCCTGCTAATAGCCAAGCTGGTCAGCGACTACGGGTAAAAAACAAGGGGCTGGTGAATAAGCTGGGCAAACACGGTGATTTGTATGCGGTGATTAAAATTGTCATGCCGCCCTTTGTTGATGAAAACAGCAAGCAATACTGGAAAGACCTGGCAACGAAAGCGGATTTTAACCCACGCCCACAGTGGAGCACTGCATTATGAACGAACTATCGGTTGAAGCGGTAGGCCTTGAGGAACTCTGTGAAATCACCTTAATTCCTGCGCAAATTATTTACACTATCGTCGAATTTGGCATCGTTGAACCCCAAGGCCAGTCGCCCGATAATTGGCGCTTTGACAATCACCAAATCGCTATTACTCGAAAAGCATTGCGTCTACACCAAGATTTAGAAATTGATTGGGCCGGCATCGCACTGGCCATCAGCCTCATCGAAGAGCTTGAGCAGTTGCGCGACGCTAATCGAGCGCTACGCCATCGTCTCAAGCATTTTGGTTAGCACCATGCAGGGCTAACAACTCAAGCTGGGTAAACCTAGTCAAGTAGATGAGCTCTATATTTTATTCCATTGGCAGCCATGTGACGTAATCAACGAGACTATTAATCGTGTTTACTACCGGGAAGGGTCAACGGATGCAAGTGGTAGACCTTCGTCGTACCAGCGCAATAACCCGCCATCGATATGGGCAACCTGTTGTATGCCCGCCTCTCGCAAAATAGTAAAAGCTAAAACCGATCGTTTTCCAGAGCGGCACAAGGTCATGATGGGTTTATCGGTAGGTACCTCGTTAAGTCTAGCGCGCAGTTGGCTGATAGGAATATGCTGCGCATTACTTAGGGTCGTTCGCTCTTCGGCCCACTCATGAACAGTGCGAACATCCAATACATGCAGCTCATTTTGATGGGCGGCCACCCATTGCGGGGCAATTTTATAAACGCCGCTATAAGTGGTCACTACCGGTGCCCAGTTGGGCGATTGGGGCATTTCGTCATTGATGGGCCGTCCAGCCTGTAAGTTGGCAGGCACTGCAATATCTAGCTTTCTCGGGTGCGGTAGCTGAAGATTTTCCATAAAACCAACAAAATCTTCTTCATTAGCCTTACCGCCAATACGAGGATTGAGCCGTCGCTCCTCACCTATAGTGCTTGATATTCGTCCGGCATAATCATGCGCGGGGTAGACAACACAATCAGTGGGCAATACAAAGAGTGCGTTTTTAATCGACGCATATAATTTATGTGCACTGCCCTGCTGAAAGTCGGTGCGCCCGCAACCGCGAATGAGCAAGCTGTCGCCGGTAAAAACCATCGACTGGTCGTCAAGTAAAAAACTAATGCACCCATTGGTGTGCCCCGGTGTCTCGAGCACACGCAAATGATGCGCGCCAAACGCAATAGGGTCACCCTGTTTCAAGTTTTTGTTAAGCGGTGAAATGCCCGAATGCTGTGACGCCATAATCTGGCAGTCAAGTTGCGTCTTTAAAAGCCATGCCGCAGTGACATGATCGGCATGGCAGTGGGTTTCCAAGCAAGCTAACAAATGTAGATCGAGCTCATAAATTAGGGCTAAATCGCGCCCGTATTGCTCATAAACACTATCTATCAATAGTGCCTGACGCGATAAATCATCGAAAACTAAATACGAGTAACTGCCGGAGCCGACATCAAAAAGTTGTTTTACCACTACGGATGAATGCATTGTTGAACACCTCGTAAACGTCTATGGTCTTAGTCCATTATCACGCCAACCCTCTGGTTTTAGGCTTTTTTAATTCGATATTTAACTATTTTTTCAATTTAAATTATTTATCAGAACTACGTATTGGCCCTTATACACAAGGAAGCCTCCTTCTGGTTTAATTTCTTTCCACTAAAAATTGATATCTATTACGGCCGGTGGCTGACTGACTAGCCTCAAAACTAACGGCCCATAAGGAGAATGACAATGACCGAAATTGACCAGCTCATCTGTAATGGTACCTTGTGCACTAAATGCGGCGTTTTTCTTGGCCGATCAATTGGCAAGCCCATGTTATGTGAGGACTGCGTTTTTACTAACAACGCTCGGACTTTACAAGGCGCGCCCATCACGTGGCAAAAGCGTGCAACGGCACGGTTTTGGAGCGGCTCACCCATTCAACCAAAACAGTGTGTCGGCTAAAAATAGAAGTTTACGTCTACGATGTAAAAAGGCTCCTTGAGGAGCCTTTTTTTATGCTCAGTTTAATATGGGGCCCCTTCTGGTTTTAACGCTCTACTGGGCACCGTGTTGCCCTAAATAGCGGACACAAAAAAACCCCCGCAACCATAAAGATGGCGGAGGCTCTTTTTACTACCTTGCGCTAGGCGCTACTTCTTGGCAGTTTTCTTCGTGGTTTTCTTGGCAGGTTTTTTAGCCGCTTTTTTGGCAGGCTTGCTTTTTGCCTTAGCTTTTTTGGCGGCTGCGGCTGCTTTGGCTTTCGCTTTTTTAGCGGCTACCGCTGCTTTGGCCTTAGCTGCTGCTGCTTTTTTCTTGTCAGACGCTGCTTTTTTCTTAGCGCTAGCTTTAGCTTTAGCTGCTGCACTTTTTGCTGCAGCTTTAGCCTTTATGGCTGCTTTTTTGTCAGCTGCGCTTTTCTTTTTCGCTTCCGCAGCTGCTCGTTTAGCAATCAGCTTGGCTTCGAAATCCGCTACGGCTTTCTTCAAAGCTGCATCAGATTTCAATATTGCCAGCTTAGCGTTCGCAGCCGACGCGCGAGTTCGCAGTGCCTTAATTTTTGCTGATGTTTTGCTTGCTGCGCCTGCTGCTTTCTTTGCAGCCGCTTTATCGGCAGCTGTTTTAGACTTTGCTGCTGCTTTGCGGGCAGATGCGACCTTTCGCTTTTCAGATTTTAATGCTCTGGCCAAAGATTTAATCTCTTTTTGCAATTTGCCCAGACCTAATTCTGCTTTTGCAATAGCTGGTGTGGCTGCAGCTTTCTTAGCGACTTTCTTGACTGGTTTTTTAGCGGCTTTCTTAGCTTGTGGCATTGTGTCTCCTATGAAGACCGAAATTCGACTTCATTAAATGGGTTAAGTGTGTGAAATTTAAAAAAATAATACTACCAAGCCAATAATAGACAACTAAAAAATTTATTTCACGCAGATTACCCTCGCAAAGGGGTTTTATTTTGTTCCTTTTTACATTATTGAGCTTTTTTAGGTCTTTTTTTGTTTAAGCAACAACAAAAATAAATTAAACCGATTGTTTTTTACTTTTTCTGCCTTTAGCAAAAAATTGTCAGCTGGTTTTTTTGTTTTAAAACGTATTGTGCAGAAGAGGGCTAATTTAAGCGCAGCCGGTATGAAAATACTGGCGCTTGGTCGGCATCGCACAGGCGTGGAGCTTTGTAAGATGATCATTTTTATCGTAAGTAAGGCGGCCTACTGTCAGTCATGAGTTGGTCTAATTGTTTTTGCGCTCGATTCTTATCTAATAAATCTTTCACTTCTATCATCTCGCATTCATCTCTGACCATCTCGTCAATATGCGTAGGATAGTGCCGACAGTCATCGGGTCGGTCATGATAAATAGAGCAAATGTATTTATCTTGCAGAGGCTCTGGGCTGGGCATTTTCGCGATACTCGCGGCCAACTTTAAAAAAGGGCAACGTTGCAGTGCTGCTCCCGTCTTCGGATCAACCCAAATCTCACCATCGCGTACATATTGAAAAATATCTGGGCGCGACGCTTCCCACCAGTCAATTTCTTGCTGGGTGGCACAAAGCCCACCGTTGCTGTAGTGAATGCAGCATTTGCCGCATTGGTTACATTCTTTCACTATTTTTATTTGCCCGAGTCAATTGCTGATTATCTAACTGATGCTCAGTTTGTGGCTTCAAGGCTGAAACGTCCAGCGGTATGTAGTGTATGTATAGCGACGGTGGCTCACTTTGGGCACTTGGATAAGCGGAGGTATCAACACACTTTACAAAAAACTAGCTGGCAGGATGCGCTGTCGTCGCTTTGCTGTCTTGCGTTGTTTCAATGTGCTAAGTGTTGCGCCGGGGTGAGCCATCGATTGTTCAAAAGTTAAATCGGTAGCGGCATTGGCATCAGTTACTCCGTACGAAAAAATTATTGTGATTAACGCAACCACACAATTAAAAAATTTTGCGGGCCAGCGCCTGTGTATGTACTCAGTCATAATAGTTAGCGCACCCAAGTTGGGTTACAGATATTGTCACTGGATCTAAATAGCATCAGCTCTGCAGAGTATTCAAGAGATTTTTTATGACACGCTGCGAACATGTTGGCTAGGGCTAGGCGCCTAGCTTTTTGTCTCGCGGCTTTTACTTGCGGCGCGACAGCGAGCCGAGCAATAGACAATATCGGGCCAAACTCCGCGTTGCTGCCATTTTTTTCGGTTGTTAAACGATAAGGTACAGACGGGGCAAATTTTACTTTCTAGTTTTGTAGCTGTTCCTTGTCGCACGCGAGGCTTGGGCATGGTTGAGCGACCCTACTTTGAGCTTTTTATTTTATATTGCGTGGGGCAATGATGGCGCAGTACACCCTTGGGGCGGCGTGTACGGTGCTTGGTTGCGCGGCCACTCACCCTGGCTCGCCATAAGTTAAAGCCACGGCGCGACAACTGGCTACGCATCAGCGCGATAACAGCACCCTCGCTATACCCAAACTGAATCTCGATGGCCTCGAAGGGTGTCCGGTCTTCCCACGCCATTTCAATAATGCGGGAACACTCTTCGTCCGATAAGCCTTTTGATAAATTGAGTGTATTTGCTGCCGCTACTGGCATTATCTTCTGCCCCTAATAAATGCACTACCCTGTTTACGTCGTGTCCGTTAAATGGATCACCTGCTGGAGCCAACTGCATTGGCTAATTTCGAACAGCTACAACGGTTTCTATTGGGCTGAGGGGGCAAAACATTGTTTTTTTACGCGAGTGATTTATGGCCAGCTTAACGCTTATTGCTTGCCGTTGAGCGTAAATCGCACAGGGGTGAAGCTCGCCCTGTTAGGGTAGGTTCGACTTAAAGGAGGTTAGCAGTCAAACTGTGACCCACCAAGGCGCTCCCCTGCGCTGTGAGACCCTTACAATAACGTATAGCAAAAAAAGGCGAATCGACATGTTAAAAGGACTATGTAAACCGGTAGTGATGTCTGGAGCATTACTACTCACCGCAGCAGCGCACGCTGCGCCTACCAATCTAATTGCTAATGGTGGCTTTGAAACAGGCGATTTTAGCAGCTGGAGTCAGGCCATTGCAGGAACGCAAAGCATATCTGCGGTCAATCCAAAAACAGGCTCTTATGCCGCCGAATTAAATAACACGTCGCCGTCAGCCAACATCATAAGTCAAACAGGTCTTGGCGCTGGATTCTTAACTGCGGGGCAATCGGTAACTGTATCTTTCGATTTTCGAGGAGTGGCTAGCGCTGGTGGCGTGTTTTTTCCTGAGCTATTCTCGTTAGATGCAAACAACGCGGTAACTAAAACTGAAATAGTGGGTGGTGGCCCCTTATTTCCTAATGGCAATGCAAGCACGTGGACTAATTTTTCGGTTACCACAACCATTGGTCCGGATGTGGCCGGTGGCCTGACTCTCTCACTCAACGCTCCGTGTGGCGCCGATGGGGGATGTGTTGCTAACTATTTCATTGATAATGTAGCAGTGGTTGCCGACATCGCAGCCGTTCCTGTGCCTGCAGCAGCCTGGCTATTTGGTTCGGCCTTGGCGGGACTTACGGTACTTAGACGCAAGCAAAGCTAGGCGTTTATTAAATACCAACAGCGGCTCCTTCGGGGGCCGTTTTTTGTTATAAGCTGTAAGTTTATTGACCTCGCTCAATAACACTCTCATTATTCGTATCATATTAAGCACTCCAACGAGCGCTGTTATATGCTGCGAAGCAATAGCTCCTTGGTAGGCCATTTATACCGATACCTTAGGGAGACCGTAATGAAACTATCCGCATTGAGAATACCCGCGCTTGTCGCAGCAAGCCTTGGCATTTTAATTTCTCCAAGCCACGCAACACTTTTGACGGTTGGAGACGCATTTTATTTGGGCTCAATACAACCGCCCACAGATGCTGCTAATCAAACCGACTATCAACGCATTGTTGCGCTGCTCACTGTAACAACAGGATCATCGTCAACATTACCCGATCCGGGCGCAACCAGTACAACCGCTTTATTTGATAGAACCCAATCATTCATCGACCCAACTTATGCTATTGCAAATAGCTATGCTGAGGCGCAATGCAGCCAAGGCGGTGGGCCGCCTACTGCTGCTTTAGGCTGTGATTTTTTAATTCAAAAGTATTTTGGCGTTGCGGGCATCGCACACGTGTGGGATATCTCTGGGATTAGCGATAGCATTGATACGCCTAGCGATGTTGCTAGCTTAAACTCGCCGCCTCCTAATTGGCAGCGAAACCAATGGACGGCATTTTTCGACATTACTCATGGCCAATGTACCGATGATTGTGTGTCAGTACCCGAGCCCGGCTCGGTGGCGCTTTTGGCTTTGGGCCTTGCCGGATTGGGTTTAAGCCGCCGTGGCAAAAACCCGCATTGAATCTTGGGCATTCATCGTGTTTGACTAGTTCGCTCCTTGTCCATGAGTGTTGTATCCACTAATGGGCCGGGCGTGCGCTATTGCTATCTATTATGGCTGCATAGGGCCATACTCCTGTGACTGCATTAACTTTACTGTTTAGGCTAAAGCTGGTGTGTGCAAAGGTCCTTAGTTTGGCTCAATCTAACTGTAGGTTTTAGGCGTTACGTTCAAAGGAAATAATTATGAGCAAAGGACAAAACAGTAAAAAAAATGTGAAAAAAAAGCCCCTTCTAACGGCCAAAGAAAAGAAAGCAGCCAAGGCCTCTAAAAAATCTTCGAGTAATGTTTTGGGTAACTAATAGAAGTAGTGTCCTAAGTGTCCATTTCTTTACCTGAGAATAGTTTACGTCAGTCACTGCGTGAAAAGCAGGATAGATCTATCCTGCTTTTGTTATGCCTCGCTATTTGGGGTCCTTCCTAGCAACAACAAGGCTGTGCGGCGTGCGCGCTTTTCCCGCCTAATTTTTCTGAAAAAAATTGGGCTGTTAACACATTTAAAGTAATGCTCTTTTTAACCCCCTCCTCACCGCCAAATAGCGCTTCGGAGCTGCCAGCGCGTGCGGGCCAGCAGCACGATGTCGTCCATGTAGCGGACGTAGTGGACGAGACGCT
>Ga0206130_10003031_pt1 | contig 22556 bp, 17 predicted proteins | sample Helgoland_Spring_9_FD_148637 | JGI IMG/M metagenome (GOLD analysis project Ga0206130, IMG submission 148637) | Pelagic subsurface seawater microbial communities from Kabeltonne, Helgoland, North Sea - Helgoland_Spring_Bloom_20160512_1 | ecosystem: Environmental > Aquatic > Marine > Epipelagic ... | reverse complement strand
TTTTGAACGAGAAGAGGTTCGAGCTTGGTATGACATTACAACACTTGGTGAGTCTTCGGATAGAGAGTCGATGGCAGATATTATCGTTTCGGCAGAGCTTGTGGAGCGTCTGATTGAACGAGAAATCGAACGGGGGATTCCATCCCAAAATATTGTGTTGATGGGGTTTTCACAAGGTGCAGCGATGGCGTTGCATGTCGGACATCGTTTCCACAAGCCTTTAATGGCGATTCTTGTGTTGAGTGGCTATGTCTTAAAACCCGCAGTTTTTGAAAAGGAGATGCATGCAGCCAATCGATTGACGCCGTATCACTTCTATCATGGGCTGCGAGATTTGACGGTGCATTATCGTCGTGGAGATGAGTCGTGTAATTTGGTGACAAACTTTCATCGATTTACGTATTGGACCGAGTTTTCTATGGGGCATGAAGTGTGTTTGGAAGAGATTCGTCAGATTCGATTCCTGTTACATGAGAAGTTTCAATACCGAAGAGAACTAAAAAACTCTGAAAATACAAAGGTTTAGACATTGTCTCTGTATTTGGAACTGTTCAATAGATGGGACTTGGGGAAAGTGGCTTTTGAGTCTGCTTCTGGAGATAAAACATCTTCGTCATCTTATGCATCTGTTCATGTCGATGTCTTGAATGCGGTGGCTTGGTTGCGATCGTATGGTGTAGAACGCGGAGATATTATCTGTGTGCAATTACCTAAGTCTAGAAGATTATTGGATGTATTGTTGGCAGGACTTGCGATGGGTGTCCCGGTTGTACCGTTGAATGATCGATATACTGCTGCTGAAGTGTCCTATTACGTAAAGGATGTCCGTGCGAAACTGTCTCTTGTACTTGTGAAACCAACAGATTGGGATGGTGTCGTACTGTTGGCCGATGACGTTCCTGATGTTTTCCCGACAACACAAGATGTGGAACTTCCCACTGATATTTCGGCAGATACTTTGGCGTTGTTGTTGTATACCAGTGGGACTACAGGACGTCCTAAAGGGGCTATGATTTCTCATGGCAACCTATTGGCATCTATTCAAGCTTTGCATGAAGCTTGGCAATGGACCGATACTGATAGACTGCTGCACCTCTTACCGTTGTTTCATGTACATGGTTTAGTGGTTGCACAATTAGGAGCTCTCTACGCAAATGCTTGTACGATTTGGATGCCAAACAAATGGACATCCCAAGACGTTGTGAATATTTGGCACGCCCAACAGATTTCCATTTGTATGATGGTACCGACAATTGTACATCGCTTGTTGTCTGCAGGGGAGATTCCCATGTTGCCACACCTGCGTTTGGTTACATCGGGTTCAGCCCCACTTTCAGTAGTGGCCCATCAGAATTTTCAAGCAAAGTATGGTCGTCATATTGTCGAGAGATACGGCATGACAGAGGTCGGAATTGTATTGTCAAACCCATATCCTGAGGGTCAACGAGCGGGAACCGTTGGATTTCCATTGGGTAAAATGCAGTTTCGTATTGTGAATACTGACGGTATTGAGTGTGGTATTGATGAGGTTGGCGAATTGTTAATCGCTGGGCCGTCAGTTATCTCTGGATACTGGGAACGACCAGAAGCAACAGAACGAACACTTGTGAATGGTTGGTTGCACAGTGGAGATCTAGCCACCATTGATCCAGAGGGATATTACAGTATTGTAGGGCGCTCAAAAGACTTGATAATTTCGGGTGGATTTAACGTATATCCCAAAGAAGTTGAAAAAGTATTGTTGACCTTTGATGGTGTTGAAGATGTCGCAGTTGTTGGATTGCCCAGTGAAGAGTGGGGAGAAGAAGTCGTTGCAGTAGTCATTGGCGATATAGACTGGATGACGTTGAAGAGTAAAGTAGAGTCAACGTTGGCCTCTTATAAACAGCCCAAACACCTGTTGCTTGTTGAAGGATTTCCACGCAATGCAATGGGGAAAGTACAAAAATCAAAGCTGAGAGAGTTGGTGCGATCAGTTATACTATAGAATGGTATCTATTCGTTTTATAACAAGTATTTGTATTTTTACAATTGGGTTACTGGCAGCGTAATTACTACAAAGAGGATGTCTTCGATAGGGTGTTATGACTGTTCAGACAAGTGTAGTTTGTTCAACACCACCTCAGGTAGTCGAATCAACTTTCGGTTTCGATCTACACAAACCAAATCGATGGTTCCATCCACTAAAAGACTGTCGTCCGAATCCAATTTGGCGATTTGATGAAAGATGAGTCGAAAGGGGCTTTCTTGTTGTACAGTTGTTTCAATTCGGACGGTGTCTCCAAATTGGGCCCCTTTTTTATAGGTCAAATCCGCTCGATATACGACAAATCCGATTCCTTGTTCTTCAAATAAGGCAACCAATTCTGATATTCCAAGTAGGTGCTCACGGGCTCTTTCAAAATATTTCAAATAGTTGGCATGATAGACAACGCCGGAGTGATCGGTATCTTCATAGTAAACTTGAACGGATAAGATTTGTTTTGTATGCATGAATTTGTACGAATGGTTGTCTGATTTTCGTGATTAAGATGTCGGTTTGCCAAAAGGATGTATCCACAAAGTGCTTTGAATTCCATCCGAATCTGAACATTTTGCTCGTTTGACAAATTGCAGTGGCAAATTCAAACAATGGTTGCCTGCGCTCACGTAAAGATCCAAATATTGCATAAAATGAGGTGAATATGGCTAAGAATCAATGTTCGAATGATGTGGAAATTGATGGTAAACCTGATTCTCCAACGTGTATTCAAATTAGAACAATGAATCCCATGTTTACAGGTTTACAGAGTCTGTTTTCTAAAGAGTTTACTGTTGAAGCAACAGTCGACACATCTATAGAGTCTACTGAACTGGTTTATGGAATTGGTGTGGATATGAAAACGCTCCAAAATGTATTGAAAACATTGAATTATTTACCAATTTCACAGGTTAGATCAACCATTTTACCATCCAATAAAATTGAATTGCGATTGGGACGTTTTGAATTCAAACAATATAATTTCAGTCTAAAAACCAATACTTCGATGTTTCTAGAAACGTTGCAGACTTCTTTTGGCGGAGTACTTGAAGATGCAAATATCTCTATTCAGCCCAAAACAACAAACAGTATTCAATATGGTGGTGCTGACGAAACATGTGTGCGATTGTTGGCTCTCCAACTGAAAATATTGACTGGTGAAGATATTGAATTGCACAAAACTTGGTCTGACGATGACACTGATATTTGGATTCATGTTGTGGACCCAAACACAAAGGGCAAACCGATTCGTGCATGGTTTCCTTTGGCGATAGATTGTGATGATGATTTGTTTACCAATGAGATCATTTTGTGTCTTAAACAGGCTGGATTTGAAAAGGTTCGGACGGCTACTGAAGAAGAACGTCAGATTTCGCATCCAGGATTCTTCTTTGAACCAACAGGATTTCTGAGTGATCAGCGAGGACGTAGCAAAAAACGTAAGAATCATAAAACGCGTAAATCTAGATCGACTTCCAAGTTGCCACCTGCAGTTGTAAGGGATGTGGAGACGATATTGAGTGGTTTGTTGAAAAGAGAAAGTGTCGATGCAACTCAGTTCCCAGTTCATATTGGAGAAGAAGTCAGCAATGCTCCTGCGGTGTTGCATGTACCGATATCAAAGTGTAAAAATGGGGCTATTATGCCTTATGGTGGGAGTTATCCAGGTGCCTTTCCCGTGAGGATTCGAACAGATGATTTATTGTTGGCAGAAGGGCTTTCTACACAACTGAGAGAAAAGGGGTTTATGGTTCGAACTGCATATGTCGATTCGCACGAGTTGTTAAAGCCGTGCTTAGATTGGGGTGAATTCTCAAACCACGTTATGGCTCCAGATTTAAAAAATATGGTGACAGCATATTTGTTGAACAAATCTTTACCGACATTACTGCCACCAGTAGTGCGAAATGTGGACAGTAAAGAGATCAACATTGATTTACCCAGTGTCAAAAACTTTCCTTTGACTCCACAACGGTATCGGAGCCTTGCCAGATCATACACCGTATCTGTGAATCTAGAGCGATCCAATCCTCATTTCTCAGTTGTCGAGAAGAAACTTCAGGAATTGGGAGTGCGTCGAGTTAAAACGAGAAAGGGTCGTGGGCCTGGAGATAATATCATTCATTTTGGTGGAGCACCGTCTTCTCTCATGGCTGAAATCGTACAAGCTGTGAAGCCTTACATGGAATCAGACTTAGAGATGGCTCAATATTGGGGTGAGGAAGACAACGATATTTACATTTTCTTTCCAGAATTAAAAACGGAAACGATTGATACTGAGCCAAGATTTAATATCCAAAAATGGTTGAGTAGTGAAAAGAGTTCTGTGGCAAGACCTTTTATTTCTCAAAAGAATCAGGCTTGGACTCTGGGTACGATGTCCATTTCATCAGCAAATCGATTTGATCATCCAAGAACACCTTCTTTGAACGATTTTACACATTATTGTATTGATTCTCAAACGGCGGAGCTGATAGAACGAGTATCAGAAGCGGTTGTGGGGAAAGAATGTTTATTGCTCGAAGGATCAACAGCAACATCCAAAACATCTTCCATTCTGTATTTGGCGGCATTGATAGGCCAGCCAGTGATACGGCTCAATCTAAGTGGTGCAACGGATGTATCAGAATTTGTAGGTCGATTTGTACCTGATGAAAATAGAGAAGGAAATGGGTGGAGATGGGAAGATGGTCCTGTCATTAAGGCGATGACTGAAGGGTATTGGTTGATTTTAGATGAGTTGAACCTGGCAGAATCTTCTGTTTTAGAAAGACTCAATTCTATTTTGGAGCGAAATCCATCGTTGTTGTTGTCTGAGTATAATGATCGAATGATTGGTGGTGAAGAGTTTCCAATTCATGATTCTTTTCGTGTGTTTGGTACCCAAAATCCAGAACATTATGCTGGAAGAAATGCATTGTCTCCTGCATACAGAGATCGTTTTCATGAAACACATGTATCCAACCCAAACCTCAATGCACTTGCCATGGAAGAAATGCTTTCTTGGTTGATTTTTGGCACGACACCAAGCATTTCGGTCAATGGTGTGGAGTATGAAGGTTTCGGTACTTATGCGTCGACACCTCTTGCGAGCATTGAGGGTATACAGTTATTTGTAAAGTCTATTTCGATATTTCATGCCTCTTTGTGTGCCGCTTGTAGCTCTGAGAAGGGTGGCGTGCCGAAGTTGGGTGCTGATAGAATGGGGGGATACTCATTTACACGACGTGGCCTGTTGCGTTTGGTGGAGTTTTTACAACGACATTTGACAACAGAACTGAATCCTTCTGAAATCAATAGAGTATATCGTTTGTCGATTGTTCGTACCTATTTAGACCGCGTTGATGAAAAAGAGCATCCACAAGTTGTTAATTTGTTGAACGCCGCAGGGATTGGTCCTGAAACTTGGGTGCTGTAAATGATATTCGATGATGCTGATGACAACGTAGAGGTGGTTGAGTCTTGGGAGGTGTTGCGTCTAGAGGAACTATCTTCGTTGGTGTCTGGATTGTCTGGGCAAGATAATATTCAACTTAAATTTGGAGACCGATGGGCGTGGTCTGCTTCTCAACGAACCGTTTTGTTACCCAAGCATGATCTTGTAGATTTAAATCGCTGTCGCGCTATTGCATCTCATGAAGTCGGTCATGTATTGTTTACTCGACACATGAATGATTTAAATATTCCCTTAAAATACAAGTATATACCCAGTATATTTCTGCATACGATGCACAATGTGTATGAAGACCCACGGATAGAGGTCGCAGTGGGCCAAGTCTATCCAGGTACACAGCATTGGTTGAAACAACTCCATCTCACAGAGGAAGTAGAGGCCAGATCTCTAATGGGGATGCCGATACCGCTAGCGATGCAGTTTTTCTTTGCCCACATTCGCGAGTTTCACAGGGATTGGAAACCCTTGGAGAGTGGTGATGTCGATCCTTATTTGATGGATTTACTCAACAAAACCCGTTCTGACAGAATCGCAATGGCAGATATGCTACCAAATACCATTACAGAACGAGGTGCAGAATTGGATGTGGCTTGTATTGCAGAGGTAGATATTCGATTGAATCGAGAAAAGGGCAATTGGTTGACTGTAATCGAACAAAAAAAGTTCTTAGCACAAGCAAGGATGATGCAGATCATGGAAGGGTTGACTCGGGACTGTGCCTTTCATTTGTATGAGCTTGATGCGCAGAGAATCGAACAGTTTTTACGCAATACAGACGGTGTGGTGCGTCTAAATTTACAGGAAATCATTCAACAAACGTTTGAAAATCCTGTACAGGTAGATTCTTTGCGAGATGTGAAAGCGGGCCCTACCGCAAAACAACTGTTGAAAGAATGGTATGAAGGACAGCGTGCAGCTCATGGTATTTCAACAGAGAGTGATTTCCGCAGGGCGCAACAAGCGACCACTTCTAGAAGATCTCGTCGACCTATTAGGCATCGTGGAATCGGAGAGGATGGCGGTACAGAAACGCAATCTCTCATTCGAACATATGAGCAGATGCGAATGGTAGTGTCTGATCAGATTCAAAAAATGACGCAAGAACTTCAAAATGTGTTGCGCCCGACCAAAGCAGCCAAGTGGCAAGAGGGTTATTCCAGTGGATCAAAACTAAATTTACGACATATGATTCAACGAGAAGCCAGAAATCAAGGAGAGTTGGATTTTTGGCAACGAAAGACAAAGGTGTCCAAGCGAAATGTGGCAGCAACATTACTGATTGACCTTTCTGGATCTATGCACGGTCTGAAATCGGAAGCCGCGTTGCAAGGGGCTATTTTGTTTTGGGAATCGTTACATGCGCTGGGTGTGTCTACATCTATTTCTGGGTTTAAACGGGAGCGGATTTCCATCGTTGGGTTTGGAGATCCTCTTGTCCAGAGCAATCGCAAAAAAGTTGCCAACATGCTTAATTTGGTAGGGTCTGTAAATCATGATGCCGCTGCAATTCGAAGTGCTTTTGACGAGTTGATACTTCAACCTGCGGATGAACACGTGCTGATCGTGATTAGTGATGGGCAACCGGTTGGCGCGAATGGGGAAGAAGAATTGCACCGTATTATTATGAAGGTCAAAGATCGTATCCACATCGTCGGATTGGGTCTTGGTGAAGATACAAAACATGTTGAGCAGTACTATCCACATGCCAAAGGCTCGATACCAATACAAGATCTGTCTAGACAGATTGGATCTGTCCTGCAGAAAATACTTCGAAGGCATTGAGAGAACATCGTCCTCTATAAACCAGTTTGCAAACACTGTGTTATGCTTTCGACATGGGAAAAGATTTTCGCTGGTGGATGATACCTTTGGCCTTGGTCATCGTATTCGCATTGCTGTTGTTGCTATTGAGCATTGATGGCGGTAGCGTACTTCCCCACGAGTATGATGTTCATTAGGAGACAATCGTGCGTCCAGTCAAAGTGATGTTGTGGTTAACCGGTTTGACCGTGTTGTTGGGAGCCGTGTTGGAAGGAGCAGCGCGAACTTGGGGACCGCAATTGTTACCACCAGATAACAGTAGAGATGTGGCGCCAGGAGAGTCGTTGCCGGGTGAGCCAAATATGATTGGGGATGCTTTGGTCGGCTGGCGTGTCAAAGAGGGTGACAATCGTCAGTTTGGTGTTCCAGATATGACGCACGTAAACTCTAGAGGATTGAGAAACCCAGAGATTCCTTTAGATCCGAATGGAGAACATCGGATTTTGATTATGGGTGATTCGTCTATTTATGGTGTTCGCGTACGAGATCGAGAAAATATTTCTGGTCAGTTGCAAGGAATTATTCGCAAAAGAGATGACAACTGGAGGGTGTTAAACGGTGGCTGTCCGGGATACTCTTCTTGGCAAGCAATTCGACTGTTGGAAGAACGTTTGTTGGACTACCAACCAGAATGGCTGATTATTGGTACGCTGTGGTCGGATACGCAAGGCGCTGATGCTCCAGATTCTACTCGATATGGAAAAGTTCCGATGGCGTGGAAATATCATTCGCGTTTGTATATGCTTTCTCAGGTCTGGTACAACAAATGGAAGTACACACCTGCCAATGCGCCTGATGTTGGGTTTGGACTGGGCCCCGTGTTGGCTCCGACCAATCGTGTTCCGATCGGCGATTATCGTCAAAATCTGCACACAATGGTATCGATGGCAAAAGAGCGCAATATCAAAGTCGCGTTTTTGTTGTTGCCAGGTGTTCACGATATTATCGACGGTACGACGGGGGATTTTCGTGAAGGGTATCGAGAGGCAATGCGGTCGATTGCCAAACAGTATGATGCTCCGATTGCAGATATGCCGTCCCATTTTGCGAATGGAGATGTCAGACGGTTGTTCTTTGATGATGTACATCCAAAAGTCATTGGGTATCGTAAAATCGCACAAGAATTGGATGCTGTGATGTTTGGTGGTGAAGCAAGTCAATAGGGTTGTGTTTGTCTCACTCATCAAGACTGGTTCGATGATCCGGCCATGACTTCTTTGTCAGAGAGAGAGGCTAGAGTTTTTGAAATGCTGAGATGGTGTCGACTCTATTGTCAGACTTAAAGACCCCCGAACCACTGACCAATACATGTGCGCCAGCTTCTACAAACTTGTGTGCATTGGTAACTTTGACCCCGCCATCGACTTCGATCAAGGTTTTCAGTCCTTCTTTATCAATACGAGCACGGATGCGTTCTATCTTGGGAAAGACGCGTTCTATTAAACTTTGTCCACCAAAGCCTGGGTTAACGGTCATTACCAACACCAAGTCCAACATTGGGAGAACATAATCCAACACGCTTTCTGGTGTGTGTGGATTGAGTGCTACACCTGCCTTGGCTCCACTTTCACGAATGGCTTGTATGGTTCGATCTAAATGTGTACAGGCTTCTGCATGGACGGTGATAATATCCGCTCCGGCTTCTCTAAATGCCTCAATGTATCGATCTGGTTCTACGATCATGAGGTGTACATCCAATGGTTTATCTGTCAATGGTCGAATTGCTTTTACAACAGGTAGTCCAATACTGATGTTTGGAACAAAGGAGCCATCCATGACATCGATGTGTAACCAATCAGCATTTGGGATTGTTTGAATCTCTGATGCAAGATTTGCGAAGTCAGCGGACAAAAGCGAAGGGCTAACGAGTGTCATATCAAGACTCCAATATGGCAGTACTTCACTGCACAGAGGTTAGGATTTCACCCAGTTTTAATTGAAATCCATTGACGAGTGCAGATGCATCGCAACGTTTCTTTCCAGGCAGTTGGATTTCCAACAGTTGTAGAGTACCATCTCCCGTTGCAATGACGGGAAAGGGTTTTAATTGTACAACTGTACCTGGAAGTTCAGTACTGTTGAGTTCACAGATGGATGATTTCCAGATTTTGAGTACGTTGTTTCGAAACAAACAATGCGCGACAGGCCAAGAGACACATCCCCGGATGAGGTTGTGGACGTCTTGCGCGGATTGATTCCATTGGATTTGTCCAAGAGACTTTTGGATCAAGGGCGCATGTGTCGCTTGGGTGTGATCCTGAGGTGTGGGTGCAATATCCTTTAGGTTATCCAGTGTTTCCACCAGAAGTGCGGCACCCATAGACGCAAGTTTATCCCACAATTCCGCCGTAGTTTCAGTGTTGGATATGGTTGTTTCTCGTCGCAGCAATACGTCTCCGGTATCCATACCTTCATCCATCTGCATGGTGCAGACTCCAGTTTTGGACTCTCCATTGATAATGGCCCAGTGAATGGGTGCAGCCCCTCTATATTTTGGAAGTAGGGATGCATGAACATTGATACATCCTAGTTTCGGTGCATTCAGTAAGTCTGATACCAATATTCGACCATATGCAATGACAATAGCGACATCAGCATCACAATTTTTCATCCACTCAACAAATGGTCCACGTCGAACAGCTCGAGGTTGTTTGGTTGGCAATCCGAGTTCGCGAGCCCGTTGAATTGTTGGTGGCGACACCAGTTTCTTTCCACGTCCTTTGGGTTTGTCTGGTTGTGCGACAACACACAACACTTCATGTCCCGCATCAATGATTGCATTGAGGGTTGGAACTGCAAAATCGGGTGTACCCATAAATACGACTTTCATCTACGTGCCTTTGTACGTTTTCGTTGTTTTTTGACTTTTGAGATGTATCGTGATCGCTTGAATTTACTGCTTTTGTCCAGTAGTGTAATTCCTTCCAGGTGATCCATTTCGTGTTGCAATACAATCGCAGAGAATCCAGTGAATACATCCAAGTGTGTGACGCCCATACCATCTTTCCATTCAAGGGTCAATTGTTCGAATCGTTTGACATTAAGGTAGAATTCAGGGACGGATAGGCAGGATTCTTCATAAGAGATCAGGGCTGTACTTTTACTGATAATTGTCGGATTGACCATTTTGTAGAGCGTTGGGATATCTCCATCGTCGTTGTTGCTAGGGTCAGCGACCAATATGCGTCTGGAGTCACCAATTTGTGGGGCTGCTAAGCCAACGCCTGGTGCATCGTACATCGTTTCAGCCATGTCATTGAGTAACTGAACCAGATCTGAACCAAATTCAGTGGTTTCGACCATGCGGGCTTTTTGAGAAAGGATGGGATGCGGGGCTTCTAAAATGGGCAGGAGTGCCATGTGCAGTTCTCCAATATGAAATAGTAGGGATTCTAGCGATGGATGTCTGTATTTACATCCGAATATATTCCGATCGAAGGTAGGATGCCAAGTCTTCAATTTGGGTTACATGAAAATTGTTTGTGTGGTGTGACATATGGCAATGGTATAGTGTCGGAATACAGTACGACAAGGAGAGGATGCACATGGCTTTTGGAAAAATTCCCCGGTTTAGTCCTAGTTTTTCATGGAGGGAGGCGGCAATATCAGCCAAAGAGGTTGTGTTACCCGATTCGTCAGACGAGAAAGTTCGTCGATTTGAGCATCGTTTTGCCGCGTATATTGGTGCAAAACATGCAGTTATGGTTCCGTCGGCCAGATATGGCTTCTATTTGCTGTTGAAAGCAATGGGCGTAGGTGAACAAGATGAAGTAATTGTTCCTGCGTTGACCTACTATGCGATTCCAGCAATGGTGCCTCTGACAAAGGCAACAGTGAAACTTGCGGATATTGGATTGCAAACGCACGTACTGGATCCCGATGCCTTTGAAGCTGCAATTACAGAGAAAACCAAAGTGGTTGTCCCGACACATCTTTTCGGAACACCGTGTGATATGGAGCGCATCAATGCGATTGCCAAAAAGCATGGTATCAAAGTAATTGAAGATTGTGCACAATCGACAGGAGCCCGTTTCAACGGTCGACGGGTAGGGTCATTTGGAGATGCTGCATATTATACATTTGGCTTAACAAAGAACATTACCTCATTGTCGGGTGCGATGATTACCACAGATGACAAAGCGATTGCAGATTTCATTCGTGAAGACATTCAACAAGGGGATTATGCTCCGTTGAAGAAGTCTTTGAAAGAGGCGATGACTGGGCTTGCTATGATGGTTGCCACACATCCAAAGATTTATTGGGCCACGGTTCATCCTATGGTTGTGATGGGCAATAAGATGGGCAAGGATCCCATTCATGAAAGGTTTGGTGAGGCAGAATGTCGATATGATACATTGCCGACCCATTATCAAAGTAATGGAAAGGCCCGTGCGATACAGGCTGCAGTAGGGTTAAAGCAGTTGGATCGTATAGAAGATCTCAACAGTTCTCGTATTGTCAACGGTGCATATTTGGATGCCAGTTTACAGTCGGTCTCTCATTTGGATGTACCGAAGTATCCAGAGAAGTCCGAGCCGATTTACATGAGTTTTGTTGTTCATCACAGAGATCGCAAGCGTCTTGCAGATGCTTTGAGAGCCAGAGGGGTAGATACAACGACAGGGTATATGAATGATATGGCTCACCATGAGTTGTTTCCAGAGTTCATTGCAGACTGTCCAAATGCACAAAAGGCAAATGCTGAGTTGCTACACATTCCGGTACATCCAAACCTATCTCTCAAGGATCGTGAACACATCGCACAGTCTGTTGTCGAGGCATGTGCTGAATTGGGATAAATGTGGTACTCTATATCAATATGGCCATGATGTATAGATGATACAAAGACTATAAACAGATGATTTGAGTAGGGCGACGGAGTCACCATGAAATTTTCAATACGAAATTACACTCGACTTGCGCGTGCTGTAACCACACAAGATGTCCCAGTATACGCCCACTTTGGTGTGACGCATAGGTGTAATTTGACCTGTAAGATGTGTGGTATCTGGCGATATGGGAATGCGAAAGAAGAATTGAGTATAGAAGAAGTGTCTGAAGTGGCACAGCGCATGAAGCGATTGGGTGTGGTGCAAGTTTCTTTGGGTGGAGGAGAGCCTTTTGCCCGTGACGATCTCGCTGATTTGGTCCATTGTTTTGTCAAAGAAGGGTTGAATACCCGCGTGTTAACAAATGGAATTGGTATAGACAAGGCTCAGTTGGATCGCATGTTGGATGAAGGTGTTCGAAACTTCTCTATTTCTTTAGACAGTTTGTATCCTGAACGGTTTGATTACATCTGTGAATATGAAGGTGCATGGGACGAAGCTGTACAAACGATGATCCACATTGGAAGACGACTACACGGTGTGCGTGGAGCATTGCCAACCATTAATTGTGTTGTCTCAAATCTCAATTTAGAAGAATTGCCCGATATTGTACGATTTGCGAAAGATATTGGTTTCGCTGTATCTTTCTTACCGATTGAACTGTTGGACACTGAAAAGGATGGTGTCCAGAATTGGGAGGCTCGATTTATTCGTCACCGTCCTGAAATGGGTTTGCACAGTCAGGATTCAGCAGATCAAGTTCAAGTTCGAGTAGACAGGGCGTACAATCAGATCATCCGGATGAAGAAAGAAGGGTGGCCAATCCTCAATTCTACGAAGTATTTAGAGGCTTCTCGTCAGTATTTAAAAACGGGTCGATTTCCTGCAGAGGGATGCGATGCCGGCAAGTTGTACTTCAGTATTTCTCCCAACGGACAGTTCACCATTTGTCATCGAACCAAGCATCAATATGTTAGTTTCTTGGATCCTGGTTTCGAAGAATATTTTCGATCTGCAGCATATGAACGCACCCGTTTAATGGAGGCGGGTTCATGTGAAGGGTGTATGCGGGCGTGTTGGATTGACACAAGTGCAATGTTTCGTCATCTGGAAGGGTTTTTCGAAACGGCTCAACTTTCCCTAAAACAACGGGCTTATGACAAGCCAACATGGGAAAAAGTCCAGCGATGGAAGCGAATGGAACCAATTTCTATCGTGCCAGACCTTGCCCCTGCCAAGTGATTGGTTACATTTGGGGTTATGACGATAGTATGGACCATATTTGTAAGAGAACTTCGCGCGTATTTTGATGGCGTATTGGCTTTGTTGATCATTCCAATATTTTTAGGAATGGTGGGTGTGTTCTCTCTATTTTTTCAGGATGTTTTTGCGGCTGGATTCATAGATTTGCGGTCGGTATTTTTTTGGATGGCTCTATTCTTTTTGCTACTGATTCCTGCTTTGACAATGCGTTCGTTCGCAGAAGAAAAGCGAACTGGAACCATTGAGATGTTGGCCACCTTGCCAATATCAGAAGAACAGTTGGTGATTGGAAAGTTTTTATCTGCTTTGATGGTGGTCGGGATGGCGTTGTTGTTATCGTTGACGTATCCCTTGTCTTTGGCACGATTGGGGGATTTGGATTGGGGCGTTGTGTTGGGTGGATATCTCGGGTTGTTTTTTATGGGTGCGGCGTTGACTGCGATTGGCATTGCGATGTCTGCTTCTACAAAGAGTCAAGTGATTGCATTTTTGGCGGCCCTCACGATTGGGTTGCTGCCTTTCGCGACAGGGTATGCCTTGGGAAGGGTTCCTGTAGATATCTTACCAGTTGTACAATATTTGACTTTTGAATACCATTTCAGCACGTTGGCAAAAGGGATTATTGATACTCGAAGTTTGATCTTTTATGGCTCGATTGTGGCGGTATTTTTGCATTTTGCTGTCTTTCAGCTTGAACAAAGGCGATTGTCATGAATCCCCGGCAAGTCTTATCGTTGAATTCTTGGCTCCAACTGCTGTCTGTTGTCTGTGTGATTGTGTGTGTCAATGTCTTATCTTCACGCCACTTTCTTAGATTGGACGTGACAGATGACAAAGTTCATTCATTGGATATGAGTACCCGTGCATTGGTTTGGCAGTTGGACAAGCCGTTGAATGTAAAAGTCTACTTTACTGAGGGCTTACAAGCGCCGTACAACAACCATCGTTCCGCATTGGTTGATAAACTTGAAGAATTGCGTGCTTACTCTCAAGGGTGGATGACCATCGATGTTGTCGATCCCACGAATCTTAAAGAACTTGAAGCAGAAGCCAAGCGATTTGGTATTGAACCCATCGATTATCGATTTCGAGATCAGAACACCACCGAACTTCGCAAGGTCTTCATGGGAGTGGCGTTGGTGTATGGAGAAAAGCAAGAGGTCTTGCCCATCATCACTCAAATTGAAACGCTAGAATACGATATTGCTCGTGCATTACGGCAATTATTGTCTCCAGAGAGTTCCAAACCTGTAATTGGTTTTGTGACAGGACATCAAGAGCCTAATTTGTTGGAGGCAGGCGGTCCGCTGGCAACATTGAGAGAGCGCTTGTTGGAAACATATGATATTGTAGAAGTACCACTTGGTGGGGTTGATGGAGTTCCAAGTAGTGTGGATGTGCTGTGGGAAATTGGTCCACAAGAGCCTTTGTCACCAAGAGCATTGTATCAATTGGATCAGTTCTTATTGAGGGGTGGATCATTGGGTGTCTTTGTGACCAACAGCAAAGCCGATATGCGTTCATTGAAACCTCAAAATCTGTTTCATGGCATGGAGCCACTCCTTGGTCATTATGGCGTGCAAGTGAACCGAGATCTTCTTGTAGATCGGGTCAACAATGGTCGAATGACATTTCCCATTCGATATGGTCAAACGGTTCGTCCAGTTCAATTGGACTACCCTTTGATTCCCAAACTGACAGAGGTCAATCCTTCGGAGCCTGCAGTGAAGGGTATCGATTCAATGTTGGCGCCGTTTGCGTCCTCCATTGAGATTGCGGAGCACTTGGCTTCTGGGATTACGGCCTCGACATGGGTTTCAACATCGCAACGTGCTGGGACTTTAAGAGGTGTTACGACACTAGATCCGAAGGCTTTTCAGATGGTTGCTCCAGGAGAAGAAACAGGTTCTCGCTCTGTGATTGTTGGATTAACAGGACAATGGACATCTTATTTCGCGAAGAATGAGATACCGCTTCCGGAAACGGGTGAGGCACTCGGTGCTTATGAAGAAAGCGAACGACTGAGAGAAGGGGCGTCTGCTCGTTTGATGGTCGCTGGTTCTGCGGACATGGTGGCCAACAATATAGCTTTTATGCTCAATTTAGCAGATTGGATGGTTCAAGATGAAGCCTTGATCAACATCCGTTCGAAGGTGTTGAGAGTCAATACATTTGAGCCGTTGGATTCATCGTCGTTGTTGAAATATCGAATATTCAATTTGTTTGGTGGTAGTACGCTGTTGCTGATTCTTGTTGGATTTAGATGGATGCTACGCCGAAGAAAGTGGGGTGCAAGATGAAATTCTTGTTAAAAACAAAGGTGTTGATTGCATCTGCTCTCGTATTTGGTGGCTTGACATTCTGGGACCTGAAACCACAAGTAAGCCCTAAATCTTCATTACCAGTTATTGAAGCCTTGATCAAAGATGATATCCAACGTGTAGCGTTAACTTCTATGGGGAATACCATTACACTGGAACAGTCTGATGTATGGACTCAAGTGGCTCCCTTAAATGGCTTGGCTGATGAGGCCCGAATAAACGCCATGATTTTAAATTTTCGAAAGCCGATAGAGATGGATGTTTTGGTTGAAACAGATCCCGATAAGGGTGGAAAGTCTTATGGACTGGATTCATCAAATGCCATTGTTGTAGAAATGTGGGGCATTGGTGATGCCGAGCCTTCAATTTCTTTTCTGTTGGGCAATGATACAGACCAAGGGGCTTCTTTTATTCGGATGTCTGGAAGCAAGTCGGTATATCGAGCACATGTTGGTGGTCGTCGTCGTTTTGCACATCAAGCAGGTGCTTGGTTGAATCAGCGTGTATTGCAATTGAAAATGAGTGATATCAGTTCTCTGACTGTAGAAGGTGCGGATAACCCTTCATATACATTGGAGAATGGAGATGTATGGACGGCGAGGGGTGAAGATATACCTCTGGATGTAAAAAGGCTTAGTCAGGCTTTTCAGACGTTGTTGTTGATGCGAATTGGCGAGGAACCCATATCTGATATTGGTGAACCATGGATGCGCCTTACGTTGACTCAAAAGGATGGTGTACAAGAGGTGTTAGAAGTAGCAGACCCGGTTGACCGTCAAACACACGTTCAAGTTGGTGATGCTATTTATCGTGTACCCGTATTGCCATTTGAGCGATTTGCTAGTGGGATTCAGTATTTTATGGATAAACGAGTTTTTCCAATTCGTTCGAGAGAAGAATTGGACTTGATTCGTTATAAGACCGAACTAACCGATATTGTTATTCAGCAAGATCTGGCCGATGGTTTTTGGAAAGTACTTCAGCCAAGCAATGTCGATTTAGAGATGCGTGATGTATTCTTTATGGTCAATACATTGGTATCTTTGTCGTCAGTGAGAGAGGTTCCTTTGGTGGATGTGCCTCCAACGCCGACTGTAACCTTAGAAATGCGTCGTTTAAAAGGGGATGTATTTAGATTGTGGATCTTTGATTATCAAGCAAGAGATGGTGCTTTGGGGTATCTGTGTCAGATTGAAGGTGCAGAATCTGCATTTTTAGCACCCAAAGAAGATATTGAGCGCATCATCAATGGATTTGGTCAATCGAATGTTTTCTAGGGTTCTGTCCATTTTTTATCTAGAATCGCTTGCATATTGAATAAACCTAGATTCCATGCGTTCTAATAAAGTAGTCGAAGGAGGACTCTATGTTTACAATTGGAATTATCGCACTGTTGAGTTTGGCAGAGGCAGCGCCCAAAAAGAGTAAAGACAAAGGTAAAGAGAAAGAAAAGACCGAACAATCGAAGAAGTCGGATGGTTCAAAAGCGAAGACTTCAAAGCCGAAAACCTCTAAGCCGAAAACCTCTAAGCCGAAAACCTCTAAGCCGAAAACGTCTAAGCCAAAAACATCTACGGCCACTAGCCCCTCAAAAAAATCATCATCTTCTCGCTCTAGCAGTTCTAAGTCAACCTCTTCAGCGAGTTCCAAAACATCTTCGCCAAAGCCTAAGGTGGTCGCACCAAAAAACAATACGACCAAATCTAGTGCTGCCAAGTCGACTCCTTCAAGAACTGGTTCTTCTAAGAGTTCTTCCAATAGGTCTACGACAACTGTTCGAAAATCTTCACCGACCAAATCCTCTCAAAATACCAAAAGGCCGAGCGGTGTAAAGAAAGCCACGGAAAATCCTGCACAGCAGAGGGTTGGAACGGAGCGGTCGAATAAACCAACGGCACATACTCCACTTGGCAACACGCAAACAAATGGCCATCGTCCAACGTATGAACGTGCTCCTGACAATGTAGAACGTCCTCAGGTTGGAAAAGAAGAATCCAATACCCCGACAGCACACACTCCGATTGGGACTGGTGAGCGAAATGGTCCAACGTATGAACGTGCTCCTGACAATGTGGATCGTCCTCAGGTTGGAAAAGAAGAATCCAATACCCCGACAGCGCACACTCCAATTGGTGGCTCTTCGACTCGACCTGAAAAGACTCCACCGACGAGAGAGCCCGATGGTCGGGTAGATCGCAAGCCACCAACGAAGAAAGATCCTTCGTACAATCGTGAAACGCGAGTACCAAATACAGACGCCCCGACGTCTGGTCGTGTTGATCGCAAACCACCTTCAAATGGAAAGGTCACCCGTCCCAATAAAGAACGGGATCCAAATACAAATACTCCAACAGAGAGATCTCCATTCTTTGATCGTGATGTACCGAGTAATGGTGGTGGGCAAGTTGGACGAACGACACCCAATAAACAAGGGGATGTACAACCCTCAACTTCAGCTGTTTCTCCAGGGAAGTCACAATGTTGTGGGCCAGCCAGCAGAGGTTTTAGTACCAGTACACGTCGAACAGAGACAAGTACAAGCAGTCGGTCTAGCCAAAACTCTCAACAGGGTAGCATTGGATTTAGTACGTTGTCTTTTGCATCAGATTATGTCGAGGGTGGGGATTACAATGATGGTGGTATGGGATTGTCAATCGGATATCGTCCAGTTCCTCAACTTGAAATTGAGGCGGCATATGGTCGATATACCGATAGCACCTTAGAATCCTCGAGGAATCGTCTCAATAGACCTTTCCAAGTCGTTGGACAGGCTCATGCATTTCCGAACCACGTGGTGTCCCCATTTGTATTGGGTGGATATGTTTGGAATCATATTCAAATTGATGACGACTATACAGTTACTGGAGAGGATCAGTCAGCCGAATATGAAGGTGTCTTGACGGGGTTGGTACTGGGAGCTGGTTTGACCTTCAACATTCATCAGAATGTAGCATTGCAACTGGATGGTCGTCTCTTTGAATACGACAATGTAGAACCATGGGACGATGTAGGTGATACAGCAACATTGGTATCTATGGGAATTGTCTTGGGATTTTAGTATCAAAGATGGAGTATATATGACATATAGAAGGGTGTTGGGATTGGATGTTGGTACAAAAACCATAGGCGTAGCGATAGGCTATATGTCCACAGGACTCTCAGATCCAATTGTGACCATTCGTCGTCAATCTGTGCGTAAAGACACAGAAAAAATAGTACAATTGTGTCGCAAGCAGGCCGTTGACCATGTGGTTGTCGGTCTTCCACTTCAATTAGATGGTACCGAGGGACGTTCAGTCAAACTTGCTCGACAAATTGGGAATGCGGTTGAAGCATCTGGATCGTATCAAGTTTCTTTTTACGATGAGCGATTCAGTACAGTTGAAGCTTCAAGAAGGTTGCGGGAAAATGGAAAAAGCAGCCGTGACCAAAAAACTATTATTGATCAGGCTGCTGCAATGGTCATCGTTGAGGATTGGATTCGAACCCAAAGATCATCAAACGAAGGATGAAACTGTTATTTTACTTCAAATGTATAAGCGACCTGAAGTTCTTTGGGTAGCTTGTCTGCATTGTCTTTTCCTTCTATATAACGACCGCTAAATGCATAGACGCCTTTCGTTAAATCCTCTGAAAATTCAATAAGATACATTTCTTCTTGGTCCAGAGAACGAAGGTTGAATGGAATTGCTTTTCCTTCAGGAATCCACATGTCCAACTCTACTTCAGTCTCTCCAACCAAGCCAACCATGGCTTCTTTTTCTTGAAACTTGAGTTTGTAGACGCCCAGGTTTGTTTGTTTAATTTCTTCTTTTCGGAGACTGGAATGGTATACAAAACTTGGTTTGGTAGAAGTCAGTTTGACGTCGTTGACTCGAGCAAGTCCATAGAGTGTTTTGAAGGTTGATGTTACATCGACCAACTCACCACTTTTGAGAACGGTATACTCTGTGGTACCAACCGCGTAAAACCCTTTTTCGTTTGGTTTTGGATAGAGATCAAATTCAATATTGTCCAGCGTAGCCCCTTCCATTTCAGGTGCATAGACTACGACTTCAACATCGTGAATAAAATCAGCATGCCCAGCTCTAAAACGCAAGTTTCCAGCCTCAACATTGTTCAGTTCAAATGAAAACTTCCCGGCTGAATCGGTTGTTTGTTTAGTACCGCTACCTTCCATTTGAACCATTGCCCCTTCGATAGGGTTGTTCCAAATATCTTCAACTGTACCAGATATGATGGGTGTACTGTTGCAAGCCCACAAACTCATTAGTATTGTAAACATTGGGTCTCCTTTTGTAAATTGTATGCATGAATTCTCTATATTCCAAAAGATAACGGATCATGATCTGATATCCTAGAAATTTGATTGTCGTCTTTTAACTTTGGCTTCAACATCGAGCGCAGTAGATTCGGTAACGCCAATCTTAGACGCCAATGTAAGGATTTGTTGTCTATTAAAAGCACCATTTCCCAATGAGGACTGGTAAATGTACTGAATTGCATTTTCCAAAATGTATGTTTGAGCCAACGTACGAGCCGTATGTTCTTTTGTTGAAGACAGTTGTAATCCTTGAGCAAATATTCGCAATCGTTGTTGCTCCGAGAAGTCTAAGTTTTCATCGCACAATGCTATAGCCCATGCAATCATCAACATTGTAACTCGAACATCACCTGTTGAGGTATTGGCCAATTCGGCTGAACTTAGAGGTGGATGTTGCGATATTTGCTCCATTGTTCCATGTTCTGGGTTGAGCAGCATTGCGAGCCACTCTCTTTCAGATTTATCCATGTGTCCATCTACCATTGCTATTTCGACCATCATTCTCGATAAAACTTGGAGATCATAGGGATGCGATATGGCATGTTCTTGCCGTTGTTTGTCAAAGCCAGAGACCGTTTCCGAATGGCCTTGTTTGGAAATCCATCGCATATGGTTTTCATCCCACATAAAGTTTTGGCGTACGGATTGAAATGCTTTGACAATGGCTTGTTCTTTTTCTTTTGTGCTTAGACCATTCATCATTTGTGAAGATGCGCTGTACATTGTTCTTCGGGTGACATCAGAGGCCATTCGTCCGAGTGAGTTGTGTCCAAACACTTCACGTAGAACTTGACTTAAGGCTCTTTGTGCTGCGTATAATAGAGATTGTTGGGTATTTTTTTTGACTTTACTACCCAAAGAGTGATCTCTGGCAGCACTTGCTCTCCCTGAAAATTGATGTCCGGTCATAGGACATTGAAACATGACTTGAACTGATCGTCCTTGTTCTTGTAGGTTGACAATTAATGGTTCAATATGTGTAAAATCATTAGACATGTGTATGACTCCAGAATGTGAATATTGTGTGCAGATTAGTGATGCCAAGTTGGATCAGGGTGTTTTCCTTTAACGCGAACCCACCGCCTTTTGAACAGAAATATTTCCTCTGCTGTTAAACCATAGGCTAAAGAACCAATCTTTGGTGGAACTTTGTTTTGAAGTAAACTTTGGACTCGGTGAATCTCCCATTCCAACAGAGGGAATGTTGATAAATCAGAATGTACCTGCTCCATAATCTGTGTTGCAGCAGTTAAGTCTCCAATGGCGCAAGCTCCGCGTAAGAGATTGAATGCACATCGAATACGGTGATGCGTGTTGAAATCTTCGATTTGCATTAGAGAAGCCGTCAGATGTTTGTGCCATTGTCGATGGTCTCCGAGTGCACCTATAGACCAGTGCCATACAGAGGTGACCCAAGGATCGTTGTACTTGATGAGTTTTGCCAAACGATCCAAGGCATGCATGGCTCCAATTGGAGAACCATTGTGCTGTTCCAACGATGCACGTGCTCTCAGTGCTTGTGATCGAAGGTAAGTATGTTGATGTGTCTTGACATTACTTAAAGCGGTTGCATCTGCCAATAGGAGACTCGCCTCTGCATGATTTCCGATATCCAACTGTACTTGTCCAAGTTGAACCAGACAATCTGCACGATCGGCATATTCTAGTTGTTCCAATAGGTCGAGACCTCGATTTTTTGCCTGTGAGAGTAGACCTTGAGCACTCAGTACATCAATCATATCTATCGTTGAACTCAGAGCGTTTATCGTATCCGTGGAAGCAGTGGAAGCAGTGGAAAGAGTTCTCCATTGCTGGATTTGTTCACAGTTTGCGGGGTGTTGATGTTGAATGAACTTACTGATCAGTGCACATGAGAGTTTCCACAGAGACCCTTGCTTTGTCACTAGAGAGGATTCTCTCAACCATGTCATGGTATCCGCAGTTATATAGGGGGTTTCCTCTAAAAGAATATCGAAGGTAACTCCTTGCGGTGAATAAGAGAGTCTTTGGAGAATATTCCAATGTGTTTTGTCCAAACTGTTGAACCATTCCTTGGGCAGTTGAAGCTCTGGATGCTGTGGAATGTGAAAGGCATCTCGAATCGTATAATCGAGCAACATCGGAAGTAAAAGGGCTGGAATGCCACTTGTTTGTTCGTATAACCATTGTGCTTTTACATTCAGAGCGGGGGTATTGGGTGCATGAGAGAATAAACTCCTTCGCAACTCCGATAAACTCAGCCAAGAGATTTCAATGATGACAGTTGCAATCCCAAGCTGTGGTAAGTAGGCATTTCCAGAACAAACAATCAATGGTTGTCGAAGAGCCAGTGTATGTAAAACCGTTTGAATCTCACTTGGTTCCTGAACTGTACGATATGCAATTCCTTGCTGTTTAGCAGCATAACAGAGTGTTTCTCGTGCCCAAGTTTTTCCAGAGCCTCTCGTTCCTTGAAAGTGGACGTGTAATTGTTCCCCCAAATGAGCTCGTTGTAGACAGTGTCCGATTTGTTGAATGAGCCCTT
>Ga0206130_10003029_pt1 | contig 22575 bp, 16 predicted proteins | sample Helgoland_Spring_9_FD_148637 | JGI IMG/M metagenome (GOLD analysis project Ga0206130, IMG submission 148637) | Pelagic subsurface seawater microbial communities from Kabeltonne, Helgoland, North Sea - Helgoland_Spring_Bloom_20160512_1 | ecosystem: Environmental > Aquatic > Marine > Epipelagic ... | reverse complement strand
TAGGGATGACTTTGGAGTACCTGGTAAGAAGGTATCGGATGTTTCTGAGGGTGCAATCCATGTATCAGTTTCAAACTCGAGTGGTATCAGTCCCTCTAAGAAATCTTCAAAAGCACCAAATCTGTTGAGTCACGATGTCGCAGATGTAGCACCTATACCTACAGGTCTAACACTGGGTAGAGAAGAATTAAAAGTACATGCCTCCGGAAATATTTCAGAGATTTATGGAGAGGTGTTTCAGCCACAAGATCAATATGCCTTACAAACTCGTATGCCTGAACCGCCGTTGTTACTCGCTGATAGAATGACAGGGTTGAATGCAGATGCAGGGTCAATGCGATTGGGAACCATATGGACAGAAACAGATGTCACTCCGGATTCTTGGTTTAACCATGTGGGTCGTATGCCCGCTGGAATCATGATCGAGTCTGGTCAAGCAGATTTGATGTTGATTTCCTATTTGGGAATCGATTTGTTGACCAAAGGTGAACGTTCCTATCGATTGTTGGGCTGTGAATTGATGTACCACGACGATTTGCCGGCTGTCGGAGACACGCTGTGCTACGACATTCATGTTGATGGGCATGCCAAGCATGGTGACGTTCGACTCTTTTTCTTTCATTATGATTGCCGAATTAACGGAAAGCCCAGATTGACCGTTCGACAGGGACAGGCTGGATTTTTCACAACAGAAGAATTGGCGGACTCGGATGGGATTTTGTGGACGCCTGAAGAACAAGAATTGGTGGCGATGCCTGTGTTGGATAGCCCCACATATGATTTTTCAAAAACCATTTTTACAGCCGAACAAGTTCGTGCATTTTCTGAAAGTCGACCATGGGAGTGCTTTGGGGATGGGGTCATGCGTACCAAGACTCATACACGGACTCCGACCATTCAATCTGGAAAGATGCTATTTTTGAGGTCGGAAGTATTGGTGGATCCAACGGGTGGACCGTGGGGACGTGGATACTTGAAAACCACTGTTGACATTTCTCCAGAGGACTGGTTCTTTGAAGGGCATTTTAAAAATGACCCGTGCATGCCAGGGACATTGATGTTTGAAGGGTGTTTGCAGGCGATGGCCTTTTATTTAGCCGCAATGGGGTACACTACCAATCGAGACGGTTGGAGATTTCAACCTGTACCCAATCGACCGTATCCATTGTTGTGTCGTGGTCAAGCGCTGCCTACCTCAAAAAAACTCACCTATGAGATTTTCGTCGAGGAATGTAGCAATGGTGATAAACCGTACGTAATTGCTGATTTGCTCTGTACCATTGATGGTTTGAAAGCATTTCATGCTCGTGCAATGGGGCTTGAATTGGTGCCAGATCATCCCCTCAGTACATTGCGCTATGAAAAGCCTGAACTGCTGGAAACATTGGTGGATGAGTCAAGTGTTGCCATTGCTACTGATCGAGAAGGCTTTGCGTTTAATTATGAAGCGATGGTTGCTTCTGCTCTTGGTAAGCCTTCAGCCGCATTTGGTTCCATGTACGAGATATTCGATGGTGCTCGTAGAGTTGCAAGACTGCCTGGCGCTCCCTATCACTTCATGTCTCGTGTTAAATCGGTTGAGGGAGAACTGGGCCAGCGACAGGTGGGTACCAAAATTGTCCTCGACTATGATATTCCAAATGACGCATGGTATTTCGATTCCAATGGTGCAGCAGTAATGCCATTCTGTGTATTGCTCGAGGCTGCTTTACAACCCTGTGGTTGGCTTGCTTCTGCTGTTGGCTCAGCCGTTCCTGAGACGGAAGATTTGTCATTTAGAAACTTGGATGGAACAGGAACTCTCCACAGAGATATCTCTCCATTAACACCTGAGATGTTGCAAACATTTGAAACCACCGTCACGATTACCGGCATTTCAAAGTCTGCAGGTATGATCATTGAGTCCTTTGACGTAGAGTGTAGAATCGCTGGGGAACTGGTGTATGATCTGAAAACAGTATTTGGGTTCTTTCCCGATGCGGCCCTCAAAAATCAAGTTGGACTGCCCGTTGGCAAAGACTTGCGGACAGAGTTTGAGCAAGTCAACGACTATCATTTGGATTTGACCACATCACCAACGCCATACTTTGATGGTTCGTTGAGGTTGGCTGACTCGATGCTTTGCATGATTGATCGGATCACAGGCTACAATCCGACTGGAGGAAGCCATGGACTTGGGTGGTTGCGCGCTGAAAAGGCCGTTGATCCAGCGGAGTGGTTCTTTAAAGCCCATTTCTTTCAAGACCCTGTTCAACCAGGTTCGCTGGGTATTGAAGCAATGATCCAAGTACTGCAGTGGTATATGATTGAGCAGGATTTGGGTAAGGGTATGACAAACCCACAATTTACTTGTTTGGGTCTCAACAAGTCGATGCAATGGCGATATCGTGGACAGGTTGTTCCCGAAAACAAAGTGATCACAACCACGATGGACATTTTGGAAGTTGGTTCGGATGATATTGGTATTTTTGCCCGTGCGAACACTTCATTATGGGTGGATGGAAAACGTATATATGAAGCCATCGATATGCGAATGCACATTGTGGAACGGTAAGGGCATATTTTAGATGGTTTGAGTTGGTGGTGCAGCGTGATTTCTGTGAGCGTAAAACAAGTATGTGAAACCATCGTTCGGATGAATGAGGGGATGTGATGGACACGGTGTTCGAAGGAACAGAAAAGAAGTGTGAGGTCATTCTTCACCATGGTGCAGTGGACTTGCGGACACTCAATAGAGATTTCTGGACTGAAATGATTGATGCCTGTGAGGCAACAATTTTGTCATCGATACACAACGAAGTGTGTGATGCTTATTTGTTGTCAGAGTCCTCATTGTTTGTATGGAACGACCACTTTCTACTGATCACCTGTGGCCAAACGAAACTCGTAGAATCTATTTTATATTTCCTTGACCATTTCGATGCTCAACAGGTTGCACAGATATTGTTTCAACGAAAAAATGAACTCTATTCAGAAATGCAACACAGCAACTTTGCCCAAGACGTTTCGCGTCTTCAAAATAGAGTGAAAGGAGTGCAGATTGCTTTTGGAGACACGTTCAGTCATCATACTGAATTATTTTATCTTGAGCATCCTTATTCACTGACCTCCAAAGATCAAACGTACGAATTATTGATGTACGGGATTGATGAGGAAAGTTCGGCCTATTTTACCCAGACCACACTTATAGCAAATGACATACGGCAGAAATTACGATTGCAAGACTATCTTGCAGGATGGAAGATTGATGATTTTGTTTTTGAACCGTGTGGATATTCGCTGAATGCCATCAAAGGAGATCGATACTGTACAATTCATTTGACACCACAACAGGGGTATTCCTACGTTTCTGTTGAAACAAATGGATGTCTAGATGCGCTCATCGCTGTTTTACTGAATATTTTCAACCCCGAAACGTTTGATGTGGTCCTATATCTGCATAATCAGCCGATCGATCTCGCGTCGGAGAATATAGGCTCAAGATACACAATGGATCAACAGCAACAGAAGAGTCTTCAGTGTGGTTATGAAATGAAATTTACGCACTGGAAGCGCACAGTCGATTCAGGGCACTGAGAAACTTTTAAAGCAGGTTCTTATCGTTCATGCTTCTCGTAGTATTGTGAAGTCTGTTAACCATATGTGCAAAATTATGAGTCACAAAAAGTTGATTCGATGTACTTAAGAGTCTCTACTAGCCGTGTAACAGTTGGATAGTACAGTATAAAGAGTAAAAATTGTTTCATTATTGCCAACAAGATATGACAGTTTTGAAGGTTTTGTTACGTTAGACTTTGTGCGTATTGATCTACTACTTATGTACGTTGTTTCTTAAATAGTAACCCTAGGATGAGTGGTGAATTCAGTAATTTTGTATAGTTTGTTGATTGGCTGTGTAACGGTAAAATCACCTCAATCTCCATTAAAGCATATGCTTGGTGATTGGGAAGAGCAAGGTACCGTATGGGTCGATGGTACATCCAATAGCGTATATGCACATTCTACTTGCTCACAATTAAGCAGCTTGAACGATGTGATTTGCAATGGTCAAACGGGAGAAGGATATGCTTGGCTTGATGTTTACCGATGGAATCCTCAGACTCACGTTGTAGATTTTCAATCACTCAGTACGACTCCAGGCGAGAGGGGTTGTCAAGGTACTGGTAAATGGGATGCATCCACTCAAACAGTCTACATAGATGGCAGTATACGGCTTGGAAATGGAGAACAACAAGGTATTCGGATGGAACGAACGTTCTCCCCAGAAGGGCAATCGGACCTGCAGCATTTCTTGACGATTAATGGAGCCGAAACCCGCACACTTGAAATTCAGTCGAGTCCTCATAAAACGATGACCATCGATTATAAATTACCATTTGAACTACTCGGGACTTCATACAAATCGTGGCTTCGAGTATCGATTGATCCACAATCTAAAGTTATGCAAGGGTGCAGGGTAGAGCGGAAAGGTGAATGTGATGCAGAACCAGAATTTATCGCACTGAATAGAGATGACTTACAGCAATATTACTTACACAAACAGCGACTGTTTCCGTTGACAGAGTGCACGACCATTTCACCGCATGCACACGATATAGTTGCCGATATTAGATTGGGTGAGAGAACGTATAAAAACACTTTTTATTACAACCCGAATGGAATGCAGCATCACCATCTGAATGATGCGTGTCCACAAGTTTCTACAATGGCTGAGTGGTCATATCAGATTTGGTCAGAACGAAAATCGATACACTAAGAGTGAAGAGTCCTTTCCAGATAATTCCCTACACCACATTCATATTTCGAATCATCTTTGAAAACAGATTTGGAAACAGTCGTTTGATGATGACACCAAAGGTTTCTTTACCGCCAATGCAGACTTCTTCTTTGTTACTTTGCATGACAGCAATCAGTTTCTTAGAAAAGAGTAAAGGATGCATACCGTCGGATTGTCCAGAATCCATGGTTTGGTGTTCGGTTCCATCACCCGTTAATGCTCGAAGACAGATATCTGTTTGTACAAACCCAGGACAAACCAGTACGATATCGATACCTTGTGAAGACACTTCTGCCCTCAATGAATCAAAAAAACCATGGAGTGCATGTTTTGAGGCAGCGTAGCCAGAACGAAGAGGCGTCCCAAACTTTCCTACGAGGGAGGTAATGGTAACAATCTGTCCAGAGCCTCGTGTCAGCATGTCTGGAAGAACTGCTTTGGTGATAGCCACTGTGCCTAAAAAGTTGACGGACATAATCTTAGTGTAGACTTCAAGGTTTGTATCAACAGTTAAAGAGCGTTGACTAATTCCGGCATTGTTGATTAGAATATCAATTGTTCCAAATGCCTGAGACGCTACGTGGTAGGCCTCTTCTATGTTGTCGATAGACTTCAAGTCTAGAGGAACAACCACAATGTGGTCTGGGTTGCCAGAGCAGTGTTCTTTTGTAGCCATCAGACCTTCTACACTACGAGAAGATAGGATTAATTGACAGTCGAGTTTGCTTAATTCTATAGCCAACGCTGAGCCGATACCACTACTAGCTCCAGTAATCCAAATGACTTTTGTGTGTATGCTCATGAATATGCTCCGAAAGATAAGTAATATTGGTGACGGTGTAAAAGAACAGAGTACATTTTGTACTGTGATTCATAGGAGCAGTTTATGAATGAATACGTTGCATTACAAATCGTGGTTGTGTCCGAGTGGTCACCATCGGTAAAATACTGATTCTAGTGAGAGGGATGTGTCTTGATGATGTCTATGGGGTGCAATGTAACGAAGGTATGCTTCGTTGTTGACATTTTTTTGACAAGTAAGTTGATTTGATGACCGATTGGTCACTACCATATAATTATCTAGAAACCGTTTGATTGTATGAAGAGATATGGATGTGGCTCTATTGCCATCACGAAGTTTCAATGGTGCACCTCTTCGGAGTTGGAACGATTGTCTTTTTATGGTACTCTATGTGCAGAAACATCATCGTTATGGAGATCTCAATGCAACCCATTCATTTATTGTTTTCAAGTATTTTAGTCGCGTGTGGTGAAAAAGAAGACACGGCAACAACGGATACCTCTGATACTGCAATTACTCAGCCAATTAATACGGATGCAAGTTTTGTGTACGAGTGCTATGCAGAAGATGGTATGTGTTATCTGGAGAGTACCGTGGCAACATTGGATACTGAAACCTTCACCACATACTTAGACGAAGAAGGTCAACTCACAGAGGATTCATGCAGTACTTTGTGTACAGAACAAGCGGGCGTATATTACGATTACTTATGTTCGTGTGACTATACGGGTGCAGATTCTGATGGAAGTCACCCTGTGACCTGTGAGATGACTGTTTGTGCAGTTGAAGGTCGTGCTCACGGGAATATTACAAAACTAACAACGGCGACTGGAAAGTCTGAATTGGCTCGATATTTCGTACGTGCTTATCATGCAGAGGCCTCTTCCGTAGGCGCATTTTTACAGTTGCGTGCCGAACTTCAATTCCACGATGTTCCTGTTGATTTACAACAACGGTGTTTAAAAGCCGCCGTTGAAGAAGTGCATCATGCTCGAATGATGGCCAAGTTGGTTAAAGATGAAGGGGGTGAGTTGCCGGAACTTCAGTTTGGAGAATTCTGCGAACGTTCACTGTTCGAATTGACACTCGACAATGCTGTGGAAGGGTGCATTTATGAATCGTTTTCTGCATTGAAAGCACAGTACCAATCCACGAATGCAAGTGATGAGCGTGTTCTCACAGCAATGAAAGTGATTGCTCGAGATGAAACACAACATGCCCAATTGGCATGGGATATTCACCATCATTTGATGTCCAGATTGACTCTTGATGAACAAGTACAGGTTCGACAAGCTCAGCGAGTTGCATTGCACAATGTGTTGACTCAAGCAACATTGGATGCGACTCGCTCAGGACAACCTCCTGTGGTATTGGCACAAGAGTTTGTGCGTCAAATGAAGGCTGCTTAATTTAGTCTGACTTTAGTTTTCGATTGAGAAAGTTCCTGACAGTGTTCCACGCTTCTTTCGTGGGGTGGCCCTCTTCATCTACAAAGTCCATGGTGAGAACTGAATGGGCTGTTGTGCGAATGTTGGACGGATTGTTCATTGAAGAATCAATCTCGATTGCTTTGAACCGATTGCCAAACTCGTTGGACAATCGTTCAAAGCGTTCCTTTGGGCACATCCAATCTTCCGAGAATCGAAGCCCCACAATCTCTAAGTCCTCTCGTTCTTTGGCTTGATGTAATGTTTCCTTAGACATGTGAAGTGCAGACTTGTGTTTCTTTGACAGTGGATATGGAAGACTTGGTTGGCATAGAACAGGGGCTTGCATCCATTTTTCGGCACACAGACCCAGAGCAAAATTACCTGTCATACACATTCCAATCATGCCAATTTTATCTTGTTTAGTATCTTCCATTCTCTTCATACATAAACTTCGAATCCATTCAACAACGGGAGAACTTTGTTGGGTTGCAAAAACAGAAAACTCCTTGCGTATGCATCCTAAACACAATTCAGAGATGGCTCGTCCGGTAGAAAATGGAGCATTGACTTTACCAAAAAAAATAGGCACATGTACCATAAATCCAGATTTAGAAAGTCTGTCGGCGAGTGCAAAAGCCTCAGGTGTTGGGTTTGGAATCTCATGCAATAAGACAACGATTGGTCCTGTTCCACAAATGTAGACATCGTGTGTCCATTTTTCATGAGTATGTGTAATTTTCTTGAAGTGTGGAGGCGCTTCGTTGCTCATAAGGATGTACACCGTTGGTTTGGCAGGATATATGAATCTGAATAACATTCAATCATTGTGAATGAAATGCATGTTGCTAAACGTCTTAAATTCATATGGTAAACGTTTATCAATTGAAGATGGAATATACTCATCATACCTTGTTCCCCTAATAATCTTGGAGACTTAGATGTCCTCAAAAAAACGTTCTCTTTTGCAAAGTTTTATGTCCTCTTCTGTGGGAACAATTGTCTCCAAAGCATTTGGATTGTTGAGAGAATTAGTCTTGTCAGGAATCTTGGGTGCTGGAATGGTGTACGACTCCTTTATCATTGCGTGGACGTTTCCAGGAGTCATACGACGATTTGTCGCTGATGAAGGTCTGACAGGGGCTTTAATGCCAGCAGTTGGCAATGCGGAAGAGGAATCTATTGAAGAAGCCAAACGTTTGGCGTCTCAAACATTGGGTGCGTTGATCGCAGCCTGTATAGCATTGTCCGTTGTTGGTATTGTTGCGGCGCCAATGTTGGTTCAATGGATGGCTCCAAGTTTTAAAGACGAACAATTGGCTCTTACAATTTCGTTGTCTCAAGTACTGTTTCCATTTGTCATTTTTGTCTCTGTGTTGACATGGATGGAAACGTTGGTCAATCTCAAAGAACACTACTTTTGGCCAAAAGTGGCACCAGCAATGGTCTCTTTGTGTGTCGTGGGAGCCGCATTTTTATTTCGAGATGGCAGTGCCATTGATATCATTTGGGCGATTAGTTACGCGACAATTGTGGGTGGGTTTTTACAACTTGTGATCTGCTTTCCTGCACTGAAGAGATTGTGGGGTATCATTCCCCCAAGTTTTTCTGGATTCGCCAATCCACGTTTTCAAGATTTACTTGCAGAAATGGGCAAAGTGGCATTGATTGGAATCGCAGCCAAGATCAATATTATTGTGTTGAGATACTTGGCTTCAACTTTAGAAGAAGGGGCGATGACTTGGTATTGGAATGCCACACGATTGGTGGATTTTGCACAAGGTATTATAGCTGTTGGGATGGCTTCGGTATTGCTTCCAAAGATTGTAAAAGCCGTTGCCAATAAAGATGGTGATGCGTTTCGTGAGCATTTTGGAGGGGCATCTCGTTTGGCCAGTGCGTTGTTAATTCCTTTTGCCGCATTTTTGGTCTTCTTTGCCGAGCCCTTTGTAGCTGTTCTATTGCGTCACGGTAGATATGCGTGGTCTGATGTTCAACAAACTGCGACGGCGGTACAACTCTTAGCCCCGTTTATGTTGGCTGTGGGTGGTATTAACATCATCAAAAAGCCATTTTATGCACTTGATCGTCGAGATGTATTGTTGGGTGTTGGAATCTGCGGTGTGGGACTCACATTTGCTTTGGGGTCATGGTTGTGCCCCGAGTATGGCGTCAACGGTCTGGCAGCAGCCTTGTCGTTGTCTACATTGATCCAACTTGCAGCATATATGATCATTGTGCGGAGTTTAATTCCTGGTGGTCTTGGGATACCCGCTTTGTTGAAATACTTTGCGATAGTTGCCTTGGCCTCTATTCCTTCCGTCGGTCTTGGACTCTTATTGCTCCCTTTTGGTGATTGGGAAGCAGGATTTACCATCATCAATATTGTAGTGCTGGGAGGTATCGCAGGAGTGGGTGGAGTGGCTTACGTGGTTACTGCTACAATCTTAAAAGTTCCAGAGATTGATTCCATTGTACAAAAGTTTCGTCGTAAGTTGGGTGTTTAAGACTACTGGTACAGTCCCAATGTAGATTTGGTAGATTTGACTATCGGTATGATTGGTCATTGTCATTCCACATCAGAAGAGAATCAAACTGCGTTGGCTGTTGCAAGTGACAAAAGATTAGTCTTTTAAGGCCAATGCTTCAGCAATGGGGTCTTTCTGCTCCCCAACCAAGAAGTAGCGAAAACGATCGTGAAACAGTCCATAGCGGTCACCATCATAGGTAAGTAATTTTCCAATGGGACGACGAATGATCGCAATGTCTTCTTCAGTGAACGTGTCGTCGAATTGACGAGTGAACAATTCTGCAAAGAGTTCATCATCTCCTAGATCTCGCATAATTCCAAGTGTAACCAACAGACGATGTGCTAAGAAGTTGCGATCGCTAGGAAGACTAAGCCACATTTGTTCAAAGGCGCCATTTAACGATGTGGGTATGGTTTCCGGTCGTGTCAAAAAGTATTGTCTTTTCTCTACACCATCTGCGACAAAACGCAGGTAAAACGGATCTGCAAAGTCTCCCAGCTCGATGGAAGCGGCTTTCCAAACTGTTTCAAGAACCATTTTGGATGGTTCTTGTTCAGAACTGAGCATGCTTAAAAATAGGTTAACATCTGCTTTGGTGAGTCCACGGAGTGGATTGGCCGATTCTAGAGTGATGCATTTTTCAGATGGGAGTCCTTGTAATCGACTGTGTACTCGTTGATTTTGACCATTGTCTCCAACTCTATAGGAACACAAAAAGACAACATGTTCTTGAATGCTTTCTGGAATCGAATTGATGATATTATCTTCTTCTGCAAACGAGATTTCATCAAGAGCATCGAGGACGACTACGATTCGTTTTTTGTTCAGTGTATCCAACTTTTTCTGTGCACTATTAATGGTACTTTGAAAAGTCTCTTTGAGTTCTTTGATGTCCATGGACGGTTTACGCTTTTTATTGTATGTACCCAGAGCCTGTTGCAGCTGGGTGAGTAAAGATCGGTATGCTGTTACGGCATTGTCTCGACCATTCGTATGCATGCAAAAGTGAAAGAGCCAAATGGCGTCGTGAGGTGTCTGTTCTTCTCTTGAAGCAGTGGGTTTACTGGTGGAGAATTGTTGGTATAAGTGCGCCATGATAGCACTTTTACCCATACCCGCTAAGGCTTTGAGAAAAATATAATGACCACCGTGATTGGCAATGTTGGATGCGATTTCTGTCAGAACATCAGAGCGACCGACAAAGTTTTTACTTTTACTGGTGGCAAAATCTGTGAAGTCTATCACAGGATTGTCAGTTCCTCCTGGAGGAATGGGAATGGTTGCTAAATATCGCTTGAAGTGATCATAGGAGCCCAAAGTCTGACCATCTTGTTGTTCTCCATTTACAAAACCGACGTACTTAAGCATTTTCAAAGAACCTTTATTGATGAAATATATGTCTTTTTCCTCATCAATCGCATCAATATCTTGGGCAAGTGTCATCAATGGAGACAGAGAAAACAATTTTGTATTGTTGTGATACAAAATCATATCTCGATTGTCCATTGTATCGATTACGGCTTGTGTATCTTCCGTAGGTTCAGTAACTGTCGGAAACATTCCTTTCAGTTCATAGAGTACGCCTTCTACTGTACTGCGCATCACAAATTTATTGAGTGGCAGTGATGCTTGTAACAGGCATTCTAAAACCAATGCCGCATTTTGTGTATCTTGTGCAGTCAATGGTTCGGCGTGTATCAATGCATTTCTATATCGCAATAGATATTTCACAAGTTGAGAGACATTCTTGATGGGTTGAACTTTACCGGATCCTGAGATGTTGTGTATGCTTTGAGCATCTCTTTCGACAGATTCATTCCACACTGGTTTACTAGAAAAGATTGATTGAAATTGCTTTAACAACTGTTTGTGTTCTGTCCGTTCAATTTTTTGTTTATGCAACCATTTGAGAAGTCCACGATTTTGATCCTCTAAAGACAACAATGACCACCATTGATTGTCTGTAGGAGATTGAAGTATCTTTACGATTTCTGTATTAATACTGGCATCTGCACCTGAGACTTCAATGTACAGTTGAATACCCCAGATACACCATTGACGGACCAGTAGAGATGTTAATGTTGTGATTAAATATGGAAACTGAGGAAAGTCTTCACCTTCTTCAGTTAGTGATTTTTGTTGTACAAAAGTGATGGCCTTACTGCTTAATGGATAGGCCATCCTATCGAGTTGTTGAGATAAATGGTACTGCCTCCAAAATGTTTCAAGACACATATTGGATGCCTTGGACTCATCGAGTAATGGTGGCCAAATTGTTGACAACATTTTGGGAACTGTGACTTGATTACAATCGGTTGCATTCTGTTGAAGATTGGCTTGCTGTTCTTGTGTAAAGGCACTGAAGGTATGTTCAAGGAGAGATTTCATGGCAGTACCTCAGAAGAGAATGTTGTCCATTGGCGTGTAGCTGTACCATTTTCATCGAGGTGTACAGTTGTTTTGAGTAAGGGGCGTAAATGCCACAGAGCATATTCTATCTCTGGTTCAAAGACCAATGTGTTTAAGACGGTATCGAGTCTGTCACAGAGGCTGAACAACGAATGTGTTGTGTCACTTAAGACAGATAAGATGGTGGACTCTAAGAGGGTCTTCGATAAGCGGTTTGTTTCAAATTTAAACTTTTCTGTATTTAAAATACGCGAACTGTCCCACACAATCTGCTTGTCGTAGAACAGTTGTTGTCGACTGTCTGTAAAGAAAGAAATCAACAGTATCGTTGCTTTGGTATCGACCAATAAGTTCACAATATCGAGAATAGAGTGAGATTCATATCGATATTTTGTGTTTGCATATTCTAGTCCATCGACGGCCAATAGGAGAGCCGTCTTTTCAAAGGCCGATTTCAATCGTTCAATTCGTTGGTCGATGGTCAGCTTGTGATTTTGTGTTGGAAGTTCGAAGGTTGTTTCCAATTTATTGAGTAAGACAGTGCCAGATTGCGTCAGATCACCATTTTGTACATCCCAAAAGATCACCGTTGGAAATTGTACAGGTGGTTGTTTGATCATATGTGGCAAGATGGAATGTAGACCTGTACCAGGGTATCCAACGATGTGAATTGTTTCTGTGTTGTGTTCGCTCAAAGTATTTTCTATTTCCATTTGCAATGTCGGTGGTAATGGAGCGGTATCTCTATTTTGTATAGAGATATTCCGATGGATACTTCCTTGGTACTCAGTATTGTAGCGCGCTTGCCATGTTGAAAGTTTTGCACTGTTGAAAAAGTACTCAGCACTCAGCATTGAGAAGTTGCTCAATTGGAACTGCAGTCCTACATCTGTTGCTTCTACCATGAAAAATGGCGATAGTTCCATCCAAATAGACTTGTCTGCGCTTATACACAACCAAACAGTATTGGTGGATGAAGAGGGGGGTGATACGTCAATAGAAGTTGGCTTACCCGCAGACCAAATGGTTGTTGTTTGAATACCAAATTCAGGTGCCAATGCGACAATGGATTGTGTATAGAGTCCAGAGATTTGTTCGAAGAGTTTGATCAACAGACGATAATGCGATTCAATTATATCGACGGGTGCACTGAAACTTCCATGGGCAAAACGATTGCGAAAGGCAACCAATTGGTTGATTGTATTGGTTGTTTCTATCGGTCTACCCCAGTGGATGCTGTCTAAACCTTGCAGTTGCATTGGAATATTGTGTTCGTTGAACAGTTCTGATATTTTTCTTGAAAGACCAACCCATTTTCCCATTGTGAGACGTGGATTTAGATGAATATCTCTTGCATCAAGGAGTAAAGACAGTACCGATTTGTTTTCAATTGGCAAGATGTCATGTGATGTGGCGTACCACAGTTCTGCCATGCTCAAACGTCCAATTGTTAGAAACAATACTTCTATTAAATCGGCGGTTTCATCAGGCGTTGTTTCAACACCATTGTTTTGTCGCTCTTCTTCTAGTATTTGAATCACAGAATATAAATTTGATGGAAGGTCGGCAGGGTTAAATGGCCAGTTGTCAAACAGTGTCATTTGTTCACCAATGAAAATAGATTGTGTATTAACTAAATATAATGACTAAGGATCTATGCCGTACAAAAATGGAGTGGTTCTGTCATTTTTACCGTGACTCTTGTGTATGGCGCCGTTGTCTAGATTGCAAAGACGTAGACCGTTTGACCTTTTCAGGCTCTGTCATCACTAAAAATCGAGGCGTGTGATGCTTTCCGGTAGTACGTTGGTAGTCTAACGACAACGTGGGTGTAATGTCGCTCTTAAACACTTCAGTCCAAAACTGTTGTAGGTATTGCAACATTTTATTGTAAGAGATTTTGGTCGTTCTACCACATACATCGTATAGCCAATCTGAAAAGTCTAAGAACGTGTAGAATGGAGATTCTTGATCAAGAAACAGTAGGAGTGTAGATTGAAAACGACCGCTGTTTCCGATGATGTTCCAATACCTCGCAAATCGTCGTAGTCTAGCGAGTGTTGTGAAGGATAGGACACTATTCGCTAAGATTTCATAGGGTGGGTTTGGAGAATACACTTGTTCAAAGTCTTTGGAGTGCATTGCAATGGGTGCTCCATTCAGCCGTTTTAAAATCCCCACTTGTATTTCTTCTACGCCCATATGAACTAGTTTATCGAAGCCTTTTGCAAAAGACTCTACAGTTTCCCCAGGCAATCCAATGATCAAGTCTGTATGAAGGTGGACTCCTGTTGGTCGTAGAAATTCGATGTTGTCATCGAGTGAAGTGTAATTCTGTCGTCGTTGAATTCGAGCTGCGACATCGGGGTTGAAAGTTTGGATGCCGATTTCAAACTGGATTTGACCTTTTGGAAATCGTGTCACATAGTCTCGGAGCTCAAGCGGAAAACGATCTGGAATCATTTCAAAATGCAAGAAAAGAGTGGGAACCTCCTCGAGTTTGGTTAAAAAATATTCTAAAATGGCGATGCTTGTCTTTACTTTAAGGTTGAAGGTTCGGTCGACAAACTTGAACTGTGTCGCGCCACGCGCAATTAAATCGTCAAAGGCAACGAGGAGAGTTGATAAGTCAAAATTACGGACTTTTTTATCCAAGGAAGACAAGCAAAATTGGCATTTGAATGGACATCCTCTTGACGCCTCTACATACATGACTCGATGCTGAACATCTTCATCGGTGTAGAGGCTGTATGGCAGTACCAGATCCGTAACGACAGGCAACACACCATAATGCACCTTTGCTTCTGGCTGGTCATTCATCAAAATACTCTGACACAATTTCGGGAAGGTTACTTCTGCTTCTCCCGTTATGAGGTAATCGGCGATTTCAACGATTTCTTGTTTTTGCCATTCATGACTGACTTCAGGACCACCAATAACCAATATTGTATTTGGAGAAATTGTGCGGATGGTCTTCATCAAGGCAAGAGTTTCACGAACATTCCATATGTATACCCCAAATCCCAAAATGGTTGGGTTGTGGGACAGTAACTTTTCGGTCATCTCCAAAATATGATCGTGAATGGTGAATTCAACCAGGGTGGTTTGCTCATTCAATTGTCCCATATTGGCTTTGAGATACCGCAATCCAAAAGCAGAGTGGATGTATTTTGCATTCAAGGTACACAATACGATGGAAGAATGTTCTGTTTTGATTTGCATAGTGACGTTGTACCGTTATTCAGATGAGTGGGTTCTGCACATGCTAAGAATCTATCGCATTCATTCATGGTTGTCATGAGTGTAGTGTGTCTTACAAACGAACTATACGAATACGGAGTCAAAGATGTTGTTAACCATGAGTCTGGGTCTATTTGTGGCCTGTCAAAGTGAAATAGATACCAAACAAGCCGCTGAAGTCAAAGAAGTCAAAGAAGTGAAGAAAGCCGAAAAGCAAATCAACAGACCTTCTCCACTCACCAACAAGAAATTGGTAAAAACTCCGGCACCGGGTGTAAAAATAGCGCCTGCTGGTCCCGCTGGAAATTCCTTTCCATTGGTAGCGGATTCAAAGATTGAGTTTATTGGTGCGAAGGTTACTGGAGATCACAAAGGTGGTTTTGAGAAGGTGAAGGGCTCCGTGATGGCTGATGATGCTGGAAAGGTATCCATGGTAAATCTGACTATTGATATGACCTCAGTGTATGCTGATCCATTTCCATATGCTGAGAAGTTTGTTTCTCACTTGAAAGATGAAGACTTCTTTCACGTTGAAAAATTTCCCACCGCTTCGTTCAAAAGCACATCGATTCAAGAGGGCAAGATTACTGGTGTTTTTGAAATGAGGGGTGTTCAGAAAGAAATTACATTTGATGGAACCTTCTCAGATGCACCACCGTACGATTTAAAAGCAGAATTTAAAATCAATCGTAAGTTGTGGGGGATTGAATATGCTGGAAAGGCTGACAACCTCATTAAAGACGATGTGGCAATTCTTGCAAACTTACAATTTGCCAAGTAAATCCTCTTTGTTTTAATGACTGAGGGTTCTTGATTTGGGGATTCAAAGCCAGACGTGTTATCATTCAACATAGCCTTTGGGGGTTCAATGCATGGATTGTCGATGCAGGGTTTGTTGGTGTTGATAGTGTCGTCTGGTTGTTCTGAGAATCGATTTTTCAGTGTGCGTGAGAAACCAACGGAAGATTCTGGTGTGGATGTTGGCGAACCAAGTTCGGATGAACAGGAACCATCTTCTGATCCCTCCACCGAGCCTAGTGAAGAACCCTCTTCTGAACCATCGGTTGAACCGTCTTTTGAACCATCTGCAGAGCCCAGTGCTGAACCTGCAAGTGAACCAGACGACTCTCCTGGAATGGGAGACACTCCAGATAATCCCTTTATGGCGATTTATGGAGACGTAGTTATTAACGAAATTATGGTGAATCCAACTTCAGACGAAGCGTTGTCTGAGTGGGTAGAAATTAAAAATATTACCAACTGGTATATTGATTTGAGAGAACTGAGGTTGCAAGACAATGGCGTCGACTCCTATGAGGTTGAAGAGGTCTTTGCTGGATCTATGATCATAGAACCAGGAGGGTATCTCGTAATTTGTGCAGAGACCGATTTTTGGAACAATGGTGGCGTTGATTGCTATGGGAAGTTTCTATATCAAACATTTGGTGGCGGCTTTGGACTCTCGAATACTGAAGATGAAGTGATTCTACGTTCTGTAGACAATGTGATGTTGGATCGATTTGACTACGGATCTGGATTTGCCCCAGAAGGTAGCAGCATGGGGTTGAATGCAAATCATGCAACGCCTTGGGGGAACGACAATCCAGACAATTGGTGTGAACAGCTTTCTTTTTTACCGTTTGGAGACTCTGGGACTCCGAATGCAACCAATTCCATTTGTTTTTGAGTTTGCTGGTTGGTCTATATTGATGCCACATAACAAAATGATACCCATCCTTGCTCCGACAGTGTCACCAGTACGTCGTCTCCCGACGTATTCATTGCCGACCTATCGCTTCGTTCCAGGTCTTCAACAACATCCCAATGTATCTCAGACCCATGGGTTTCCAGAGATCCAGTTGGAAGACTGTTGGGCATATGGATGGGATTTGTATGACAATCATTATTGGTGGGAGGCTCATGAGGTATGGGAACGTTTATGGAAAGCATTGCCTCTAGATTCCGATGCGAAGTGGGGAAATGATCATCCAGAGCGTCTGTACATTCAAGGGCATATTTTACTGAGTGCCTCGAGATTGCTTGAGCACATGGGACGTAGATATACCCCAATGAGAACAAAAGCCTATGTGTATATTGAAAAAGGACATCCGTACTAAGTGATGGGCTTATTGTCTCTATTCATGTACTGTCTGGTTCAAACCCTCTTGTACAGATTCTAAAACAGCAGGTGTGACTTCTAGAGTTCCTTGGTATTCACAACCGATAGTACACACGATGTGTCTACGATTCATCAATGTAGACAATTCTTGAAAGAGGGTGTTGCAATTTCCGTGGATTGGAATCTCTACCATGGTACAGTCTGCTGGTGTAAACAGTAGATTTGTGAATGCTGCACCGTGTATTCCAAAGAGAATACTGCATTGCTGAAACAACCGCATTTGTTCTGTGAGTGCTTTCTTGCCCTCAAAGATGACCAATTCGAGACCGTGTTCATCGGTCCATTGTTTCAGTATGTGTTCGATTTGATTCTCTGGATCATCAAATGACCGCGCTCCACCAACCCTCTTTGCGTAAATAAGCAGGTTTGCGTTGTCTGTACTCATTTCATCCGATTGTACAAAGTGTGTTGCTAGACGCTGTATAGAAGTTCCTTGTGCAAGATAAGCATCCCACAAGTTTGACGGGGATGTACTGAAATGACCATTGTGAGAAACATCTACCACATATAGAGACCCAAATGTTAGATTGTCGTCTACAGAAAATACTCGGACGGAACGTTTTATACCGAGTCTAAGAACCATTTCTTGTACTCGATTGAGTGTGGCAGTTGGAATGAAAATAGGTATGTCTTGAGGAATATGCATATTTGCAGCCAAGATTTTGGCACAGAATTCAATCAGCAGATGGTAGTGGTTGTTGGGGTTTGTCGCAAATACAACGATGCCATTTTCAATAGTACGTGCTTGCTTCAGATTGGGTTCAGCAAGTCGGAAGGTCCCACGATTGCCAGCATAGACAAAATCTTTGTCAAATACCATTGGGTCGTGTCCACAAACGATTGCATTTTGAAGGTGTGCGATCACAATCTCTGAATCGCTGTGGTGAATGAATCGAGTTGGCCAGTACGGAAGACATTCTTTGTTAATTCTTTTGGCAGAGCGAATCAGACGCAATGCTTGTGCTCGAAAGGCCTTAGGGTTGGTGGGATCATGTCTTTCCCACGCTGTGATATTGTCAGCATCAATGTCCAATGCCTTTTTGTATTGGGCATTCAGACTGTAGCAGGTAGATAAGTGCGACCGGTATTCTTGTTTTTTGACAATATCGGATGTCAATGTACACAAGGTTTGAAAGCAAAATGCCGCGTTTTCATAATTGGTGTATGTGTAGTGAACCAATCCGAGTGTTTCCAACAGCTCAATATCATTCGATAAGAGGGTTGGTTGCTTCGATTGTTGACGTTCAATTAAGGATTGGACACGTTTGCTTGTAGAGTCTAGGCAATATTGAATCGATGTCGTGTCCTTCCATTTGTTTAGCAATGAAGGAAGGTGCATCTGTCCTTGTCTTTTTGCCAAATGCTCATGTGCAATAAACAATCCTCGTAGGAAAATAATGGAATCATCTTCGCTTATGGTTCCATTGTTAAAGGCATCTGTAAAAGCATCGACTGCTGCTGACAGTTTAAATTGTTGAAGGAATCTATGATGAGGCTCTAAATCTGGTTGAACTGGCGTGAGTGATTCAATTTTGAGTATAATAGACTGGTGTAGACTGGTGGGAGCCTGGTTTAACAACGTTTGCGTTATTGCCTCAATGGAGACTCCTTGGTTGACTAAACAGACTGCCATGTTTTCCCAGGCTTCAGATAGTGACGGCATGATCTGAGTACATTCTTCAAATGCTGTATAGGCTTGTGAATACTCTCTTTGTACAAATAATTGCTGTCCTTTTGTAAACAGAACATGTATTTGATGCATGACAAGTTTCCTAGGATCTTAAACAGTAGAGTTGTTGGTTGAACAGTGTCAGGTCTACATTGGTATTCAGTGTATGTCTTTATTGAGTAAAATAGTAACTCTTGTTTGAACAAGATATTGAATAGCAATAACACTCTGTAACAATATTGATAGTTGATGGATAGTTGAAGGATAGTTGAAGGAGGTATAGATGCTAAACCACATGTACATTGGGTTGTCTAAGACGATTCAAACTAAAGATTTTACACATCTATTGAAGTCGATGTGTTTGGAGATTGAGTCAACGGGACTCTCTATTGATCGAATCCAAATACCAATGAATAAAATTAGTGGCCTGCGTCATCCACGATATGCGGTGATTGTTCTTACTTTTAGTGACGGTGCCTTGGATACAATTTATATTCCTCATGAGCGATTTGCAAACAAGACCCTGACCAATTTTGAACATCTGCGAAATACTCCGTTTGCTCCGATTATTGATCATCCAAATACTGTGAAACAGTTGTCTTTACAAGTTGAGGATGTTGTATATGATAGACTACGAGAACTGAAAGCAGAGGGCTATACAGAGTATGCTTCCGCCAACATGACGCTTCCACAAGGAACACCCCAATTGTTTTCTATTGCAACCAAATCGGTCAATGGGTTTAATGGAGATGTAGAAGTTGTGTTGGGGTCTTTACTACAAGCCATGGCTTTGTGTTTGTATGCCGCTTATCAGTCGAATGTCGCCAATGCTTTGGCTGAAACTTATTTGGGTTTACGAACTGGTGAAAATGTTCTGACGGGAAGCATGTATCGTGGAGCTCAAGAAGTGATTGATGCAGGGGTTATGTTTTGTGATGTTCGTGGTTTTACAGCGATGTCGGAGCGCTTGGGGGCGGAAGGGGTTGTTCAGGTTATGAATGATGTCTTTCAAATAATTGAAGAGGAAGTTCAAGAGTTGGGTGGAGAGATATTAAAGTTTATTGGAGATGCTCTACTGATCATCTTTCCTCGAGAACATTTGACGGATAGAGAACTTTCTCACCGTATGATTCACAGTGCTTTGGATTCTGTGACGCGTGTCGAATCTCATGGGGAATCGTTGGGACTCCCATTGTCTGTAGGGTTTGGATGTCATATTGGTGAAGTTCTATATGGCAATATTGGTACGAAAACCCGCTTAGATTTTACCGTGATGGGACCTGCTGTAAACTTAACTTCCAGATTGGAGAGTATGTGTAAATCCTTGGGTGCTCAATTAACGGTATCGACAACTGTTGCTGATGGGAATCGAGAACAATTGCAATCCTTCGGACTGCACAGTGTTAAGGGGATTTCGGAGCCCGTTGAGATTTGGGGTGTTCCAGTCAATTCTTGACACCGAACATTCACCCAAATGAGGTTGAGTTTTTGAGGGGAATCGAATAAACGGTGGCAATGCTTTACCAAAATGTTTACATCGAGTCGTTGGTGCACGTACGACCAGAAGAAGAACTTCGGACTCAAGCAATTGAAGCGGCAATTTCACCGTTGTACAGAAAACTGGGTTTGAAGCCAGGGTGGTTACAAGCTGTCACTGGAATTAGAGAGCGTCGATTTTGGCCTGTGGGAACCAAGCCTTCTGATGTGGCTACAATGGCTGCCAAAAAAGCGTTGCTACAAAGTGGCATATCCAAGGACTCTGTGGGCGCACTGGTCTCTTGTTCTGTGTGCAAAGATTACATAGAGCCATCCGTTGCGGCGATTGTACATGGCAAACTCAATTTGCCAACCACAGCACACAATTACGATATCGGGAACGCTTGCTTGGGATTTCTGAGCGGTATGACAGTGATTGCAGATCAGATTGAACTTGGACGTATTGACGTTGGGATTGTCGTTGCCGGTGAGTCTTCTAGAGAGCCAACAGAGGCTACAATATCTCGCTTGCAAGAGCCCAGTGCAGGGATGCAAGAATTTAAAGACAATCTGGCTACATTGACACTTGGTTCTGCAGGCGTGGCGATGATTTTAACCTCCAAACGGTTTTCTACGACGGGACACAAATTGTTGGGTGGTGTATCTCGCTCTGCAACCCAATGGCATGGATTGTGTGTTGGCACAGCGACGAAAATGACGACCAATCCCACAAAATTATTGAGTGAAGGTGTCGCATTGGCACAACGAACTTGGGCCGACGTGAATCAAATCTTACCTATGACGCCAAATGCGGTCAAAGAGTATGCATTGCATCAGGTGGGTCAAGCCAATCACGACGCAATTTTACAAGCTTTGAAGTTGCCGCCCAATAGAGCCATTCGATTGTATATCGACAATGGAAACGTTGGTGCCTGTGGTGTTCCCTTGTCTTTATCGACATTGGTTCAGAAGGGGCGTGTTAACCGTGGAGAGCGTGTAGCACTAATGGGAATCGGTAGTGGCTTAAATGTGATGATGATGGGGGTAGAGTGGTGAAAACAGTAACACATGAATTGTATCCATATACTGGAGCTACATTGGATGTCGATGGTGGATCGTTGCATTATTTGGATGAGGGAAGCAATCCAGCAGACGAGCAACAGCCGGTCATGTTGGCGGTGCACGGAAATCCTACCTGGTCCTTTTATTGGCGCGCTTTGATTGAATCCTTCGCAGGAGACTATCGAGTTGTGGTACCAGATCACATAGGGTGCGGTCTTTCTGATAAGCCGCAAGATTGGGATTATCGTCTTGAACAGCACATTCAAAACCTATGCGCATTGGTAGAGCACTTGGACTTGAAGAATATTGTTTTGGTTGTCCACGATTGGGGCGGTGCGATTGGTTCAGGAATGGCAGGTCGAATGCCTGAACGGATCTCAAAAATGGTTGTTACAAACACAGCCGCATTCCGTTCTCAAGAGATTCCACTTTCGATTGCATCTTGTCGAATTCCAGTTTTTGGTCCTCTTGCTGTTCGTGGTTTTAATGCTTTTGCTGGGGTGGCAACATGGCGTGCCAGTGCAAAAGGTCTGTCATCCTCCGTAAAAAAAGGATTGACACTTCCCTATAATTCTTGGGCCAATCGAATCGCTACGTTGAAGTTTGTTGAAGATATTCCTTTGAAGCCTGAGCATCCAAGTTACGACAGTTTGATGGCGGTCGAGGATGGACTTTCTTTATTGGTCGATAAACCAATGTTGATTTGTTGGGGCGAGCAAGATTTTTGTTTTACACCCAATTTTCGAAAAGAATGGGAAAGACGCTTTCCGGATGCCCAAGTTCATGCATGGGAAGATGTTGGGCACTACGTAATAGAAGATGTACCTGAAAGACTGATTGCGACGATGCAAGAATGGCTAGCTCAATAAGTATACATAGGAGGGGGTGTGATGCAAACCGTCAATAATATCGCTCAATGGGTGAGTATTCAAGCCCAAGAACGTCCCCATCAACGCGCGTTGGTTTTGCCGGAAGGTAGGGACAAAGCAGGTCGTCGAATGTA
>Ga0206130_10003026_pt1 | contig 22579 bp, 20 predicted proteins | sample Helgoland_Spring_9_FD_148637 | JGI IMG/M metagenome (GOLD analysis project Ga0206130, IMG submission 148637) | Pelagic subsurface seawater microbial communities from Kabeltonne, Helgoland, North Sea - Helgoland_Spring_Bloom_20160512_1 | ecosystem: Environmental > Aquatic > Marine > Epipelagic ... | reverse complement strand
AATTTCAATTTGCAAAAATTTCTTCATTTGCTTCAGTTCCTGATTAATATTGATGGGAAACAAGAGTGGATTAATGCCGATACGTTTTTTCAATATAATGAAGAATTATATTATTCAGTAATTAAAGATGTTCTTCTTTATCATATTGAATACAGTAAAGAAGAATGCATTAATTTGTGTGTTGATTTTCAACAAAATGAAATTGATGAAATGATCAAGCCAATGTTGGAAGCGTGTGATGATATTAAGAAAAAAAAATAATTTTAAGTTTATTGTTGATTCACTTATTTTTTGAACCAGGTAAAGTTTTCACAAATTGTCTCATTGTTAAAACTTTTGAATGCGATGACCTTCAACTCTATATTGGAAGCTTTATTTAAAAAAAAAGAATCAATTTTCTTATTGTAAATAAAAATTGATTAAAATAATATTTTTGTATTTTAAATAAATGAGTGAAATAGTATTTTCAAAAATTGATATTGAAGATTATATTCTTCCTCCTGAATTAGATGAAAATAATAAATCATATATATACGGAGAAGTTAATGAAAAAGATTTATTAGAAATAATAAAAACATTTGAATATGAAAATTTAAATTTTATAGATATTGGAAGTGGATGTGGTAAAATTATCATTTATTTATCTTACAAATTAAATATATTTTCTACTGGTGTTGAAATAAATATTAAAAGATATAATAAAAGCGTTTCATTACTTGAAAAATTTAATATATTTAATAATGTTGAATTATTAAATCAAGACTATAAAAAAATATATTTTGGTAATTATGATATTTTATATTGTTGTAATAAAGTGTTTGATAAAGAAGATAATAATATATTATATAATAAAATATTAAATGAATTTACTGGTTATTGTTTATTATTTGATTATAATCATATATTAAAAAAATATTTATTATATAAAAAAGAAATAAGAACAAGTTGGAATAAAAATGAATTTATTTATATTTTTCAAATTTAATATACTAATTTATATTCAAATGACATACCAACTGGTGTCGTTCTAATAACTTTAATAATATTATTTGTTTTAAAATTATAAAATTTTGAAATGGGCTTATTAATTAATTCAATTTTCAAATCTTTTTTTTTAATTGTCGGATATTCATCTAAAAATTGTTTTTCTTCATCTTTATTTAATGGAATAAATTTAGGTTGAAGAATATTATCAATAACAATAAATGATAATTCAAAAAATGTAAATATTTCTAAATTACTACCATTTTCTTCCTTTTTAATATTAGATAATTGTTTCAAACTATTAATTGATTTTTCGGTTATATCATTAACAATTAATATTTTATATTTATTAATATTTTTAATTATAAATTCTTGAATTTCACTACCTTTGGCAATTGATGTTATATTATAATTAAATACTTTAATTAATATTTCATCATCTTCAAATTTACTGTTATAATTTTCTGTATTATCAATTTTAATATTGAAAATATCATTTTTATTATTTTTTATTTTACTTGCTTTATTTTCTATATTTTCTTTATTTATTAAATTTCTTTCAAATAACATTCTTATTAAATTTTCTTTAATACTATCTAAAATTTCATTATCCGTTTTATAAATAGAAGTATAATCAAGATTTTCCATACTCATTAATTATATTTATATTTTATATTTTATATTATTTCAATTTTTATTCATATAATTCTTTTTACTAAAACTTAAAGCCATTGTTTCACTTAATATTCCATTACTATATACTCCATATTGTCCTTCGTCATCTTCATTTTCTAAAACAAAGTGATAATATGATACATTATTACCATCTCTAATATCTTCTAATTCCTTCTCTTTTACATAATCAAATAATTTACAATGTTGAGACATCATTTTATAATATCCTTTTACATTATTATCATAAAATTCACTTTTATAAAATTCATTGGTATAATTTAAGTTATTAAATAATAATGAATGACCTGACGTAACTAACAAATCTTTATTTGGTAAATTATTACTTGAAGTTCCTTGTTTCATTATTCTTATTTTATTTATATTTTTTGTAATATCTAATGTTTTAGTTCCAATGAATACTAACTTTTTATATTCCCCAGTTGATATTTTAACCATATTACCATTTTTTAATTCTTGAACTTTTTTTTCTACTTCCATACCATTTTCTAAAATTAAAATCATTGTATTTTTTATAAAACAAATTAAAATATCACCTTGAATATCCCAATTATTTGGTTGATTTATTAATATATTTCTTCCTACTTCACCCACAGATGAATATTCTAATCCTTCAACTCCTAAAATTACATTGGATTGAACTGTTTGAGAAGACCATCCATTTAAAGTAGCATTATAATTTTCAACTGATAAAGCTGTATTATTTAACATTCCCCACAATGATTGAAAATCTATATTATTTATATTACTTATATTCCATGAACCTAAATTTTGATTGAAATTTGTTGCATTATTAAATGCATTGTACATACTTGTTATATTTGAAACATTCCAATTGCTTAAATCTTGATTAAACATAGAACATAATAAAAACATCTGACCTATATCATTAAATTTACTTGTATTCCAATTATCCAAAGGTTGATTGAATTTATAACAAAGACCAAACATTGCACCTGGAGATACAACATTACTCATGTCCCAATTATTTAAATTTTGATTAAAAACTATGCAATTATAGAATAATAAAGACATATCTGTTATATTTGAAACATTCCAATTTAATGGTTGGTTAAAAGATAAACAATCATAAAAACCAAATTGAATATTATTTACATTCTCTACATTCCAATTACTAATATTACCATTGAATGAAGAACAACCTCCAAATATATTATTCATTCTACCTGATAAATTTACTAAATTCCAATTATTTAAATCCTCATTAAAATTAGGATTTATTTCAAATGCTCTTTCAAGATTTGTTATATTTTCTACATTCCAATTACCAACACCTGAACTAAACACTGTATCTGAAAACATATATCTGCCAGTAGTATTATTTAAAATAGTTGGTGTATCATTTATGTCATCGGGAAATGTTCCTTTATAATCTCTAAATTGATTTCCCTGTCTTGAAAGTGGAATACTTTCAAAACTGATTATTTTAGTTATTGTATAATCATTAAAACCATATAAATATAAACCATCGTTATTTGTTATTTCTGTATATTGAAATTCAACATTTACAGTATTAATATTAATTGATGAATTTAAAACTGTAAAACTATTATCTGTATTTAAAATTGGTGTATTATTATTAAATGTTCCATTTATTTCATATATTAATATTCCACTTATTGACATAATATAATATTATAATATAAAAATTGATTTTTAGTATAAATAATAATTTATAAATTAAAATATGTCAATTAAAATTTACCCAATAAATAAATCATTTTATAGAAAAAAAGTTGCATCATTTGATTATGATTGGACTTTAGTCAAACCTAAAAATAATAAGCAATTTCCAACAAATATTGATGATTGGTGTTGGTTATATGATAATGTTAGTGATAAAATGAAACAGTATTATAATAATGGATTTATGATTGTAATATTTACAAATCAATCAAAAAAATGGAAAATCATACAAATTAAAAAAGCATTAAAAACATTAAAAATACCAATTACTATTGTTGTTGCTACAGAAAAAGATAAATATAAACCCAATAGATTAATGTTTGATGAATTATTTAAAGATTATCCAATTAAAGTTAAAAAGTCATTTTTTGTTGGTGATGCATTAGGAAGAAAAAATGATTTTGCAGATAGTGATAAAAAATTTTCTGAAAATGTTGGATTAAAATGCTTATCACCAGAAGATTTTTTTTGTGACAAAGAAATTAATTTTAAATTACCAGACATAACTTTGAATAATAAACAAGAAATTATTATAATGGTTGGATTTCCAGGTTCAGGAAAAAGCTCAATTTCTAAAAAAATATGTGAAAATAATAATTATGTTCATATTGAAGGAGATATATATAAAGTGACTAAAAAAATGATTAAAGTTTCCATACCTTTTATTCAAGATAATAAATCAATTATATTTGATGCAACAAATTATACTAAATTACGAAGAAATGAATATATAGAATTGGCTAAACAATATAATTTATATGTAAGATGTTTTCATATTACTACATCATTTGAAAATGCATTTAATAGAAATAAGTTAAGAGATGATAATAAACAAGTTCCATTAATTGCTTATAATATATATAAAAAAAGATTTGAAACCCCCAATGAAAATGAAAATTTTGAATTGTTAGAAATTAATTTAGATTAAATAAATTATAATTTTTTATATGTTTTTATCCAAAAAGGATTATCATTACATTTTATATTAGTTAATTTAAATCCTTCATTTTTAAAATAATGATTAAAATATTTTAAATTTTGATGAGTATTGCATTGTATTATTTTTAAATTATTTTGTTTTGCCATTTTTTCAGTATAATTTAATAAAAAATTTTTTATTTCATTAACTTCATTATCATTTAATAATTTTTCTCCATATAATAATTTTTTATGAGATTCATAAAAAATTTTATCATATATCATAAAGTAATCAATCATAATTTTATTATCTTTAATAATTAAATCTATACCAGCAATAGGTTTTGAATTTTTTAAAAATCCAGTATATTTGTTAATTCTTAAAAAATATTTATTTTCATTAGAATTTAATAAAAATACTGAATAATTAGAAAATAAATAATAATTTGTATAATTCAAATTATTCGTTTTTAAACATTTATTTATATTATAAATATTTTTAAAGTATAAAATAGGTAAATTATTAAAGTATAAAGTAGGTAAATTCTTAAACATATTATTTTATAATAAAAATTGAATTTTAAATACTTTATTAAATCATACTTCTTACTTTCAATTTTTATTGTAAAATGACAAAAGAAACTATTTCTAAATTAGAAAAATTGTTGATTAAGGATAATCTTAATCAAAAATCTTTAACAAAATTTAATAATAGAAATGTCAATCCTTTGTATATTGCTTGTGAGGCAAATAAAGAAAATCTTGCAATAAATATATATAATGTTGAAAGTTTTAAATATTTATTATTTGAAGAAAATTCAAAAGGTTATAATTCCTTTGTTTGGATATGTTTAAATAATATGATAAAAATGCTAAAATTTATTCAAAATGGTTTTATTAATATTATTGAATATATTGATTTACAAAAAACATATGATAATAATGAAACATTAATGATAATTATTATAAAAAAAAAATTAAATAATATTGGATTGGAGTTATTAAAAAATAATTATGAATTAAATTTATATCAAGAAGATAAAACCGGTAAAACAGCTCTTGATTATTCTATTGAAAATAATTTTGATGATTTAACAAAACGAATAATACAAAAAATGGAAATAGATAAAAAAGATAAAAATAATGAAACATATTTTATAAAATTATGTAAAAATAAAACTAAATTAGCTATGTATTTAATAGATTTAGATAAAATTAATTTAAATTTAGAACATACTGATAATTTTAAAAAAACAGCTTTAATTTATGCAATTGAAAATAAATCATTTAAATTATCAAAAAAAATTATTAATAAAATGAATAATTTTGATGCAATTGATTTATTCAATAAAATACCTTTAATGTATGCTGTTGAAAATCATTCATTAGATATTGTCAAAATTTTGTCTAAAAAAACTAAAAATGTAAATCATATTAATGATGATAACGAAACATCAATTATCATAGCTTGTAAATTAAATTTAAAAAATATATCACTTGAACTTTTAAAAAATAAAAATGTTAAAGTTAATTGTTGTGATAATTATAATTCAACACCTTTAATATATGCTTGTAAAGAAAATCAAGATGTAGTTGTTGATAAAATTTTAGAAAAAGATTGTTTATTATACAAAGAAGATGATGAAAATGAAGATGCTTTATCAACGGCAATAATATTAAAAAATGATAAAATAGCATTAAGTATTATTAAAAAATGGGAAAAAGATTTTAATGTTCCATATAAAATAAATGGAATAAATGTATATTTAATTGTTAGAGTAATTCATAATAATTTAATAAAAACTGCTGATTATTTAATTAATTCAGAAAGATGTAATTTAAATTTAATTGATGTTATTAATCAAACTGTTTTAATTTATGCTATTGTGAAAGGTAGAGTTAAAATTGCTGAATTATTATTAAAATCTAAACAAAATATAAATGTTGAATATGTGGATATTACACTTAATACAGCCTTAACATATTGTTCTGGATTTAATTATACAAATTTGTCAAAATTATTATTAAATAGACCCAAATGCAAACCAGAGCATTATAATATTGAAGAATTTGATTGTCTTGGTTATTTTATACATCATAAACAAGAAGAATTAATTATACATACATTGAAATTATATGGACATAAATTTAAACAAAGTTATTCTAAATTATTTGAAATTTCAAAAGAATTAAAATTCAAAGAATTAGAAAAATTTTTAAAAAAGAAAGTAAAAAAATATTAGTTTTTATATAAAAATTGAAAAATAATTAAATTATATGTCAAATAAAAAATATGGAAGAAATTATTGTGAGAAATATTGAAAATTATAATATTAAATTTATTGATGGTGATTTAATTATTACTCTAAAAAATGATTATATTAATGAAGATGATTTAAAATTTATAAATTTAGTAAAATCAAATATTATTGATTGTAGAGTTAGTTATAAAAATAATAATTTAATAACAAATAAAACAAATTATATGGATATTTTAATTGAAATATGGAAATTATATAATTTTGCTGAATTTATTCAAAAAACAAATTTTCAAATTTCAATTAAAAATGAAAATGGTACAAAAGGTTATATTTATGAACCATTGTTGAATTTTTCTTTCATTAAAGAAAATGAAAATATTATTTTTAAAGAAATTATCAATTTTATTAAATTTAATGATTATACTATTCATACAAAAATTAAATTAAATAATAATAAAATTATTTTTTTTAAAATTTAATTTTTTATATAAAAACAATTACATATTATTTTTTATATATTATTAGAAACAAGAACATATTAAGATGGTAAAAGAAAAGAAAAAATTAATATTTGAAGAATATTTTGATATTCATGATGATTGTGTGAAAAGGTATGGAGAAAAGACGGTTATATATATGATGGTTGGAGATTTTTATGAGTTGTATTCTTATAAGGAGAGGGGACCAAATTTAGGATTAATAACTGATTTAATGGATATTGTATTAACAAAAAAGTCGGGTGAAAAGGAATTGTCACCAAATAATCCAAATATGTCTGGATTTCAGAGATTAAGTTTAAATAAATATGTAAATAAACTGATTAAACATAATTATACAGTTGTTATTATTAATCAGGTGAAAACAGGTGGTGAAATTACAAGAGAAATAGAACAAGTTGTTTCACCATCAACAAATATAGATGAGATTAATATTGAGAATAAGTATTTAATGACATTATATATTGAAATTAATAATTCATTTTCATCAAATAAAAATGCTTATTCTTGTGGTTTGACAGTTATAGAATGTTTATCAAATAAAGTTATCACATATGAATTGAATACAAATGATTATTATAATTTTATGAATGAAATAACAAGATTTTATATGTCATATATTCCAGAGGAATTAATAATATATGAAATTAATAATACAGATAAAAGAGATATTGTTTATTCAAATATTAACTTTGTAAAGGGTCAATATTATAGAGTGTATGATAAGATCAATTATAATTATACAAAAGTTAAATATCAGAATAAATTATTTGAAAAAATATATAAAGATAAAAATAAAATCATTAGTAAGATTGAAGAATTAAATTTATCCAAAATTGAATATTCAAGAGTTTCATTAATTATTGCATTTGAATTTTTGAATGAAAGAAATGCAAATATTTTAGTGAAACTCCAAAAACCGGAATTTTATAATGATAATAAATTTATGAAATTGTATAATAACGCCCAACATCAGCTTAATATTATTGATAATGATGTTAAAAATTATAATACTTCTTATAATTCATTAAATGATGTTGTTAATCAATGTATTACACCTATGGGCAAAAAATATTTAAGAGAGAGATTGTGTTCTCCATATATTGATAAAAAAATTATTGATAATTATTATAAATTTACAGATATTGTATTAAAAGACAAACAGTATGATAATATCCGTGAAATGTTAAAGGGTATATATGATTTACAAAAATTATTTAGAAAATTAGTGATTAAATATTTAAAACCAATGGAATTTATGAAAGTTTATATGTCATTGAAAAATAGTTATGAAATGATAAAAAAATTAGAGAGTAGTAATATTAATAATTTTATTTATGAATTTCTTGAAAAAGAAAGTATTTGTGAATTGGAAAAAATAATAAAAAATATAGAAGATAGAATTGATATTGATATATTTAAAAATTGTGATTTATTAAAATTAGAAAGGTCTATATTTAAGTATAATTGTTATGAAGATATTGATAAATTACAAAAAGAATTGGATTTGGGTAATTGTAATTTAGATACATTGGAAGAAAATTTTAAAAAATATGATAATAAAGTATGTATCAAATATACAAAAAAATCTAAAACTGATAAAGGATATTTTATCAAATTTCCACTTAAAAATGGTTTAAAATTTAAAGAACAAATTGAAAGAGATGGTTATGTAATTATTGATAATAATAACAATAAAATAATGTATAAAGATTTAGAGTTTAAAGAGTTAAAGAATGAAGTTAGAATTAAATTTTTATCATTAAATGATGAATCTAAAAATATTGATGAAGTAAAGGAGGAAATAAGTAAATTATGTTTAAATTATTATAAGATTGAAAGTAAAAGTATGTATGAAGACAATGAATTATTATTTAATAAATTAATAAAATTAATAATTAATATTGATTATATATCTAATAATGCTTATGTAAGTGATAAATTTCATTATTCAAAACCAATTATTAATGAAAATAAAAATTCATTTATTAATTCTAAAAAAATTAGACATCCAATTATTGAAAGATTAATTGATTATGAATATGTTCCAAATGATATTACATTAGATGAAGATAATACTGGTATAATGTTATATTCTTTAAATTCAGCTGGTAAAAGTAGTTTAATGAAAACGGTTGGATTATGTTTAATAATGGCTCAATGTGGTTTATATGTTCCCGCTGTTAATTTTGAATATTCAATATTTAATTCATTATTTACAAGAATTACCGCTCAAGATAATTTATTTAAAGGTCAATCTTCTTTTATTGTTGAATTGGTTGAAATGGATACTATATTTAATTTTGCTGATAAAAATTCTTTGGTTATTGGTGATGAAGTATGTAGAGGAACAGAGGTTAATAGTGCAAATGCTTTAGTTGCTTCATCAATTACACATTTATTAAAAAAACAAGTAAAATTTTTATTTGCTACACATTTACACGACATTCCTAAACTTAAAAAAATTAAAGGATTTGATAATTTAAAATTTTTTCATTTATCGGTTGATATTGATGAAATGAATAATATTAAATTTAATAGAAAACTCAATGAGGGTATAGGTCAAGATAATTATGGTTTGTTAGTTGCTTCTAATATTTTACACAATAAAGAAATTGTTGATACAGCTTATGAATATAAAAAAGAAATATTAAATAATTTGGGTATAAATTCAAAATTATTAAATGATAAAAAGTCATTATATAATAATAAAGTATATGTTGATAAATGTAGTTTATGTGGAAGTAATGAAAAATTAGAAGTTCATCATATATTATATCAAAAAGATTTTAATGATGGATATTATAAAAATAAAGAAAAATTTCACATTTTAAAAGATAGTGAAAGTAATTTAATGGTATTATGCTTAAAGTGTCATGATAAAATGCATAGTAATGATAAAAAAAATTGAAAATATATTTTTATAATTAATTTAATAGTTAAAAAAAATGGATGAAACTGATGTATGTAATATTGTTGAAAGTGAATTATCGGTATTTGAAATGATTTTAAATGAAAAAATACAATTATTGCAAGATAAAATTAATGATATGCAAAAAGAAATTAATGAATTAAAAAATAATAAATAATTTTATATTTTTATAATTAAATTCAAAAATTTAATAGCATATTTTGCTTCAACAAAGTCAATAGAACAAACTATCTTTGGTGAATATATATAGGTGAAATATAAATCATTTATTTCGTCTTCAAAATAAAAAATATATAATTCTAATTTTTTTATATCCTTATTTTTTATTTTTTTTAATTCTTTTCTTGACCTATTTTTTCTATTAATAAAATATTTAAGCATTTTATCAATATTCTCATATATATAAGATATGTACTTTAATCTTGAATAGATTCGATTACTTCTAAATAATTATTTTCTTCAATATACTCATAATAATCAATATCTTTAAAATAATCAATTTCATTTAATTTATCTTCATCTAAAAAATACAGTGCGTTCATTTTTTGAATTATGAAAATAAATACATAAAATATAAAAAAAAATATTTAAAATTAAAAAATATAAATAATCAATTTGGAGGTAATAAAAATAATATAATATTTAACGCATCTAAAGTAATATATGAAAATGGTAAAATTAAAAACAAAAATTATAAATCAACATTGGATACTATGTATCAAATAGGTTCTTGTTCTAAATTATTAACAGCTTTAATAGTTGCTAAATTATATGAATTAAAAAAATTGGATTATGATACAGATATAAATGAATATTTAAAAAAATGGAAATGTCCTGTGAATGGAATCACTTTAAAACATTTATTAACTCATACATCAGGCTCAAGTGATAGAAATGGATTTTTAGGTCATGAACCACAATATAATTATAAACAAGATTTAGATTTAAATATTAAAATAATAAATGGAGAATCTTATTCAAAACCATTTAACATTACCGAAAAACCAGGAACAAAATTTATGTATTCTGGAACTGGATTTCAAGTAATTCAACAAGTAATTGAGGAAGTTACAGGTGAGAGATTATATAAATTAATGAATAAATATATATTTGAACCTCTTAATATGAAAAATTCTACAGGAAAATTATTATATGAAAATCAGCATAATTATAAATTGGCAGACATGAATGGATTATATAGAATGTATCCAGAAACAGCATCAGCTGGAGTATGGATGAGTTGTAATGATTTATTAAAATTAGGAATTGATTTAATTAATGGTTTTAATAAAAATAAAAGTGAAATATTAAAACAAGATACTATTAAATTAATTACAAAAGAACAAAAACAATATAAAAACTATGGTTTAGGTATGTATGTTGGTAAAAAAAATGGAAAAAAATTATTTAGTCACAGTGGTTTAAATTATGGATATATGATGAATTTTGAATGTGTTCCAGAAAATAATTATATTGAATTATATATGATTTGTTATAATTCAAAATATTTTAATAAAATCCATAAAGAAACAAAATTATTATTAAGTTTATAAAAAATTGATAAAATATAAATATATAACAATAATAGGATATAAATAATGGAAAACAATAAAAAAGATGATGTAATTAATTTATTATTTAATAAAATAGAAAATATGGAAAATGAAATAAATGAATTAAAAAATAATGAAACAAAAAAAACATCTAAAACAAATAAAACTATTAAAAAAGATAAAAATATTAATTTGGATAAAGTTAAACAAATTTATTTTTACAAAAATTCAATATTTAATTATTTGGATAAATATTATGTTAAGTTTGGAATTATTAATAATTTTAAAGATAAAAGATTAGATAGTTTAAATTTATATTTTATTGAAGATATTGAATTAATAGAAACCATTGATATTGATGATAATAAAAATATTGAAATTATTTTTAAAAATATGATTAAACAATATTTAGTTAATCGTGATGGATTAATAATTAAAAATAAAAAGTTAAAAGGGTTAATTAATGATTTTAAAGAAATTATTAATGATGATATAAAAATCAATAATTACATTAATGATATGGAAAATGATAAAATTGAGAAAATTAATTTTGAATTTTCTAAAATTAAATGTGATAATGATTTATTAGAAATACCTAATGAATTAGAAATTGAAAATTTTGTTAAAAATACTGCTAAAAGTTCTAAACATCCACAGGGTGTATTAATATGTTATAAATGTAGTGAATATAATTATTATGATAAAAATATGTATAGATTTGAAATAAGACCAAGTATTGATGAAAATTATGAAAAATCTAAATTTCTGTATGATTCTTATTTTTATGAAAAAAATTTTACTGTTGAATTTAGAATTGATATTTGCAATAAAATTTTATGTTCTTTAATTTTAATATTAAATTTGAAAAATAACAAAGGTTTTATTAAAGAACGAAAAAAATTTAAAAATATGGTTAATTTTAGACAATGTTATTTTATATGTGATAAAAAAACAAAAACAAAAATTAAAAATGATATTACAAAATTATTTAATAATAATGATAAATTAAATAAAAATATTGAAAAATATATTAAAAAAAATGATTTTAAAGAAAAATTTATAGAAAAATATTTGTAAAGACTGTTAAATGTGATAAATAACTTTATAATATTTAAAATTATCAATATATGGATAATCTTTATCACATTTAATTGTTTTAAGATTTTTTGGTGTTTTTTTTATTTTTAAATTATAATTTTTTAATTCTAAATATTCAATTGAATTTGGAAGATTATTTAATTCTTTTGTATAATTTATAATATATAATTTTTTAATACTATTTGGTAAATTGTTTAAATTTAATTTAGTTTCATGTATTGTTAATTCTTCAATATTATTATGTAAATTATCTATTATGTATTGATTTTTACAATAACACATAGTTAAACTTTTAACATTCAATGGAATATTTATTTTTTGATCAAAACAATATCCAAAAGTTAAATGTGTTAAATTAATGTTATTCAATAAATCCATTTTTTGATTAAAACACCATTTAAAAGTTAAATGTGTTAAATTTATATTATTTGATAAATCTATTTTTTTATTAAAAGAATATGTAAAAGTTAAATGTGTTAAATTTATATTATTTGACAAATCTATTTTTTTATTAAAATCCCATCCAAAAGTTAAATGTGTTAAATTTATATTATTTGACAAATCTATTTTTTTATTAAAATCCCATCCAAAAGTTAAATGTGTTAAATTTATATTATTTGATAAATCTATTTTTTGATTAAATTTATTTCCAAAAGTTAAATGTGTTAAATTAATGTTATTTGATAAATTTATTTCTTGATTATAACAACATCCAAAAGCTAAATGCGTTAAATTTATATTATTTAATAAATCTATTTTATTGTTAAAATCATTTATAATATAATTATTTTTATATTCTGAATTATATTCATTATTTATTTCAATTGTGATTAAAGGGTCATTACAATTACTAAACGTAATCTTTTTATATTTATTAATTAAATCATAATAATCATATAATTTTTCATTAAAATCAGGTTTAAATATTAACAAATCATCTACAATCCAATAGTTATTTTCCATTTTTATTATTTAATAATATTATAAATAAAATTTCAATTTTTTATGTTAAAAAGACATTTAATTAAAAATTGAAAATATAATTAAAAATTGAAAATATAATTAAAAATTGAAAATATAATAATAACATTCATATATAATAAAAATGAATGAAATGAATGAATTAAATAAATTTTGTAAAAAACAAATTATAGAAAGAAATAATAATAAATTATGGAATTCTTTTTATGAAATATGTTTAAAAAATAATATTAATGAATTTGATAACTTTATCACAAAATTTTATGGAGATTATGAAAGAATATTTAAATTAGAATTAAAATATGATAATGAAGGAGATGGATTACTAATAAAACTTCATGAAAATAAATATTTTGATATTTTAGACCATATTTTAAATTTAAAATGGAATAATGAATTGATGATAAATAATTTAATGACAATACTTGTTGATAATAATGATTATTATAGACTTGAAAAATTAACAAATAAATCTTTATATTGTTTAGGATTTGCTGATATGGATACATGTCATTATTGTTTAAGAAAAGCTAAACAAAATAATAATACTCAAATTATTGAATGGTTGAATAATTATTTTGAATATTTAGGTCAATTAAAAAATATAAATAATTAAAAATTTTTATAATTAAAAAAATATTTATATATAATTTTAAATGCTTAAAAAAACTCTTGAAATTAACAAATACAAAAATAGAGATATTAATGATAAATATCACGAAGAATATCAATATTTAAATTTATTAAATGATATAATGAATGAAGGTTCATTGGAGGAAGGTAGAAATGGTTTTACAAAATCTGTTTTTGGAACTGCTATGCATTTTTCATTAGAAAATAATAAAATTCCTATTTTAACAACTAAAAAAACAGCTTGGAAAACTTGTTTAAAAGAATTATTGTGGTTTGTTAAAGGAAATAATTCTGATAATAATGTATTAAGAAATCAAAATGTCCATATATGGGATGGAAATTCTACTCGTGAATATCTTGATTCAATTAATTTAAATCATTTTGATGAAAATGAATTGGGAAAAATTTATGGAGAACAATGGAGACATTTTAATCAACCATATATTCCAAATGTTAAAAAAAGAGAAATGATTTCTCAAGAAATTGATTATGATAAAAATAAAGGAATAGAACAACTTTGTGATGACCTTGATGATATTTATAACTCTCAACAATCTAATTGTAATAAAGAAATGGAACTTTTAAAAAATAATATTAATAATCTTAAAAATAAAATTAATTTTATGTCTGAAATTCAACCCAAACAAAATATTGACCAATTACAATATATTATTGATTGTCTTAAAGACCCTTTAAAAAGAACTTCAAGGCGATTGGTTATGTCTGCTTGGAATCCAAGTCAATTTGATAGCATGGTTCTTCCCCCTTGTCATTGTTTTTGTCAATTTTATGTGAAAGAAGGTAATAAATTAAGTTGTATTCTCTATCAAAGATCATCTGATAAATTTATTGGCGAGCCGATAAACACAGCATCTTATAGTTTCTTAACTCATTTATTAGCTAAACATTGTGGTTTAGAAGCACAAGAATTAATACATTTTACAGGAAATACTCATATTTATGATGACCACTTTGAACAAGTAAAAGAACAATTAAAAAGAGAACCTTTTGAATTTCCAACATTAGAAATTCTAAATAAAAAAGAAAATATTAATGATTATGATATTAATGATTTTAAGATTTCTAATTATAAACATCATCCTCAAATTAAAGCTAAAATGAGAGCCTGAATATTAATAATAATTTTTTAATAATTTAATTATTGATTTAATAAATCATAAAATTCATTTTCTGTAAAAGTTATAAATTTAGTAGTTTTTATTTTTTTATCTTTGTAATAAATAATATTATTACCACCTCCTGGTGCTTCTGTATCATATTTATACCATAATAAATAAGGATTTGATGTTTTTATTATAAATTTACATCTGGATGAATATTTACATCTATATTGTGAATTCCATTTAACAATATTTATTTCTGTAAAATATATATTTTCAAAATTTAATATTTTTTGAATATCAAAATAATTATTTAATTGTGATGATATAATATTTTCAATATCAAAATTTTCTATAGTGCCATCATAATTTAATATAGTATTCTCCTGTAATTGAGGATTTTTTATTTTAAGACAATTATTTGTTATATATTTTTCCATTATTTTTATAAATAAATAAATAATAATTTTTAATCAATTTTTATTTATAAAAATTAAAGTTTAAGCTTCCTCACACCATTTGTTCTCATCACGAATTTGAGCTTCTTCAGCTTCTGTGAAGTCATTCACAATGTTGAAGTGCTCACGAATTTCTACAGGAGTTTTTCCCTTAACCATTGAAGCAACTACTGCACAAGTCAAATCAAGAAGAGGCTTAATATCCATAAAGTTGGCCGCAAGAATAAGTTCAAACAAGATTTCTTGGTCAATATTGATAAATTCAGAATACCATTCCTGGACAACTTCATTCATGTTGGAACTCTTCAAAGGCTTCTCTATCTCTGTCATTGGTTCTTCCTTATAATGAACAATAAAGTCAATAACCTTAGAGAGAATATGTGTTTTAACAATAGGTAAAGGACATTCCTGTTCTTCATTTTCAGATTGTTCAAGGTCAACCATTGTTTCCACAAGCTTAGACATTAATGCTGTATCTAAGGGAACAACAAATTTTTCTCCTTCTCCAGAAATAAGAGAAACTTGATTTTTGGAAGTGGTAAATTCAGCCATTGTTTTAAAGAACTTAGTAAGTAATTATAATCAATTAAATTAATATTTTTCAATTTTTTTATTAAAAAAACTTTTAAATTATAACAGTAATAACTAAATAAAATTATTTATTTCAAGAATATTAAATATATTACATTATTCTTTCTCAATTTATTTATCAATATAAAGTGTGCAATATTTCATATTATCTAATTTTTTTTCAATATAAACAATAAAATAACTGTCGTCATTATTGACATTTAATGAATATTCATTTAAATATTTTTGTAATAAATGACATTTATTACAATTTTTATTTTCACTAAGTTCAACCAAAACTCCATTTTTTTTAAGTTCAATCAGATTATTATCTATAATTTCTTTATCTGTATTTTTATTTAAAAAGGATGATGACAATAATATTTTTGAAGATATATCATTGTGAATATTTCTATTAAATAATTTAGTTTCTTTAATTTTACTTTTATTTGAGTTTAAAATAGATTGATATTTAAAAATATCATCATAATCTTTTATTTTTAGATATATTTTATCAGTGTAACAGCTCATTTCTTCATTATTCAAATAATATGATTCTATACAATTAATTTGTTTAAAATGACAAACTTTTTTATTATATATTTTTACAATATTCTTAATATTAAAATTTTCTGTATTATTATTTATTATTTCGTCATAATTAAATTTTTTAAATGTATATGGATTTTTATCATCATCCATCACACTTTTTTTGAAATTATCGCTTTTTAAAATTGAATTCAAATATTCATTATTTCTTTCAAGTTCCATAATAGTTTTTTCTTGTGTGTAATAATTTGGTATTATAAAAGGAATATAATTTTTCAATACATTGAATTTTGCCATTATTCAGTTTTTTTATTTTATAATAATATAATATCATTATTTCAATTTTTATAAAATAACCTTTTTTATAAATCTAATAATATGTATAAATACAAAATAACTAATGCTGATTTAGAAAATGGTCCCTTTTTTATATCAAAGAGTGGTTATTATTATCTATGTGAAGATATTACAATTAATTTTTTAAAAAATAAAAATGATATTTGGAAACATAATAAAGATAATAATTTTGGTTTTACAGCTGGTATTATTATAGATACTTGTGATGTTGTGTTAGATTTAAATGGTTTCACCATACAACAATCTGTTCAAGATTATTGCTTACAAAGATTTTTTGCTTTAATACAATTAAATAATATGCCTTTTATTATTGGAGCGGGACCAATTTTAGAAAAAAGAACACAATTAGAAACTGGTAAAAATATAACAATAAAAAATGGAACATTAGGATTATCATCTCATCAAGCTATTTTAGGTAATAATAATATTAATGTTAAATTGCAAAATCTTAATATTAATAATTTTGAAGTATCTGGAATAACTTTAAATGCAGTTCATAAATTACAAATTGAAAGAACTAATATTGGACCTTCTAATAATAATGTTGTTATTACACCATTTTTTGCTGGTTTTATATTTATTCATAAATTATTACAAACTATACAAGTAATAGATAATAGAGAAGATGTCAAAAATCAAATACAATTAATACTTAATAAAATTCAAACTTTTTATAAACCATATATTAACGCTATTTATAGCATTACATATCTTGATGAATTAAAAAATATGTTTGTTAATGATTTATTTATTAATTATAATGGTCTTACACCTTGTAATATGCATGGAATTAAAATAACAGGTCAAGGACCAAGTGTTAATGAATTTCACGAAAGCATTGGTGATATTAATAGTATTAATTCTAAAAATACTCAAATTCTTAGCACCACAATTAAAAATTTAAAAGCCTCAGTTGATGAAGAATTATTATTATCATATAAAGAAAAAACATTAATGATTGGAGCGGGTGTTAAAGTAAGTTTTAATTTATTATTAAAATCACAATTAACTGTACCTGTTATTTTAGATATTAATAGTTTAATTAATGATTATCCTAATTTAAATACTTTAATTAAAACAAATATTGATGATTATGTAATTACCATTTTAAATAAAATTCTTAATGATGAACCATTAAGTGATGCAGAAAGTAAAAATTTTGAAATTGTTAGAAATAAGGATACAATGGGTCATATTAATAAAGGAATTATGGGAATACGTTTAGGTTCAACTGTTAATTGTTATTGTAATGATATTGAAATTAATTCTATTAATAATTATGGTAAATTAAGTAATAATTATGAACATTATAGAAATAAATATAATATTAATAAAGTAATTATTCCTGATACTGGAACTGATGGTAAAAAGAATTTGACCGGCAGTTATTCAATGGGTTTTATATCATCTGCGGTTGTTAAAAGTGTATTTAATGATATGACTATTCGCGATATTTTTTCAAAATATAATTCTTCTGTTGGTTTATTTATTAATAATAAAAGTTGTAATATTAATGTTAAAAATGTCAGAATTTGTAATATTAAATCAAATGAAAATAAAAATGATGATTCAACTATATTAGTTGATGAAAAATCAAAAAAAATATGTTTGAATAATATAAAAATTGAATAAATAATATTCAATAGATTATATCTAAATATGGAAGAAATAAATATTAAAACATTCAAAGATTTATATTTATTTTTACAAAATTGTAATGATAATTTATTAGAATGGTTAAAAACACCATGGAAAGGTAAAGATAAACAAGAGTCTATTTTTCGTTTATTTTCATATTTAAATTTATTAAATAAACTAAATAATTATGATGTTTGTAAAGGTAATTTTAATTTACAAACAATTGAAAAAATAAAAAATATAAATGATATGTTTTTTAATGAAAAAGGTAAAAAAATAAAATTAAAAGATAAAGGTGATTCATCAGATTTAACATTTATAAATAAAAATGATAATAAAAATATTTTAGTTTCCACATCAAAAAATATTAATAAGGAAAATATTGGAAAATTAGATATTGATAAAATATTAACTAATTTTAAACAATATGAAAATAATTATACTTTGTCTTTATGTTTAGTTATTAGAGATATTAAAAAATTTAATAAAATGATTAAAAAAGTAGAAAAAACAAATCATTTATTATTAGAATATGTTAATAAAAATGATACTATTTTAATTGATTGGAATGATTTAAATGAAGCTTTTGAACAATTTAAAAATATATATAAAAATAAATTATTTGATGAATTAATTAATAATATTAATAAACAAACACTTATTTTAAAAATTCATCAAGAATTAACAGTATATAAAACATTAAAAATAAAAAATAATAATATAAAAGAAGTTTTATGGGGACATATTCAAAGAAGTGGAAAAAGTTATATAATGACTGGAACTATTATTGATGATAGTAAAAATAAAAATAAATGTAATTATTTAATATTAACAACTGCTCCAAATGAAACTATTTTACAATATAATAATGTTTTAAATTGTTCTCAATTAAATAATTTTAATATTATTAATTTAGATGGTGAATATAATAAAAATACAATTGATGAAAATGAAAATAATATTAAAAATAAAAATATTATAATTTGTTCAAAACAATTTTTACAAAGTAAAATTAATGATAATAATAAAATTACAAAAGCTGATAAAGTAAATTTAATTAAGAAAGTTTTAAAAGAAAATAAAATTAAAACAAAAAAAACATATACTGATGAAGAAATTGAAGAATTACAAAAAAAATATGATATTGATTTTAATAATATAGAAAAAATTAATAAAATTACTGAAATTGAATGGTTAAAAAATATGAGTTTTGAAATTAGATTTATTGATGAAAGTCATAATGGTGGAACTACTGAATTATCTAAAAAAGTTTTAGATTTTTATGGTAAAAAATCATTTACCGTTCAAATTACTGCAACATATGCGAAACCTTCAAATGATTTTAATATTCCAAAAGAAAATTGGATTTTATGGGATTTGGAAGATATTAAATTATGTAAAAACATAGATATTAAAAAAAATAAACAATTATTAATTAATAAACACGGTGAGTATTTTAATAAATTATTAAATAATTATACTATTGAAACAATTAAAACTGAATATTCAAAGTATCCTGATTTATTTTTATTAACTGATAGATTAACTGAAGAAACAACTAAAGAAATTATTGATAAAACAAAAAATAATAATTATGGTTGGTCTTGTGAAGCTTGTTTTTTGTTAAAACAAAATAATAATGATAAAATAGAAGAATTTCAAAATGAAAAAGAAACATTAAAAATGTGGTATATAATATTTGGTAAATATGATAAAAGAAATATTCCCGATAAGGAATATCCAGATGATAGTGTTTTTATGAAACGAATTAAGAATATTTGTAATAATCCAGAAACTAAATCAAGGTTTATTGATGATTTTGAAGAACCAATGGTTATTATGTGTTTTTTACCACAAAATGACATTAATAAAATTTCAAACACAACTAAAAAATTACTTGAAAAATATAAAGTTATTCCTGAATATGATATTGTTATGATTAATAGTAATATCTCTAATGACCCTAAAAAAATTATTGATGATTCAAGAATTATTGCTAAAAATAATAATAAAAAAGGTATTTTAGTTTTAAGTGGAAAACAATGTAGTTTAGGGGTTTCTATTAAAAATTGTGATATTGTTATACTTTTAAATAATAATGAAGGTTTTGATATGATTTATCAAATGATGTTTAGATGTATGACTGAAGATAAAAATAAAAAATGTGGATTTGTAATTGATTTAAATATTCATAGAGTTATTAAAATGTCTATTGATTATTCACAATTAATTAAACCTCAGGAACATCCTAAAGATACTTTAAAATATATTTTACAAGAAAAAATAATTAATTTAAATGGTGATGATTGGATTTCCTCTTTTGGTAATAATAATAATGAAATAAATAAAATTACTGAAAATATTTATAATATTTATTCTTCTAAAGCTAAAGAAGTTATTGAAAGCTTTTTAAACCGTTTTAGATTTAAAGAATTATTACTCTCTAAAGAACAAGGAATTATTTTAAAAGAATTATTTGTTAAAAATTTTACGACTAAACAAATTAAAGATATTAAAGAACAACTCGAAAATATTAAAGATGACAAAATTAAAAAAGGAATTGAAAAAATTATTAAAGATAATAAAGAAGATAAAAATAATGAAACTCAAGAAAAAGATGATGATAAATTAAATTATATGGATATTATTAAACATATAATACCTTTAATATGTTTATTAACAATTCATAATGAAGATACTTCTTTAAATGAAATGTATGAATATGTTAAAGATAATAAATATGTTTATACACTTTTAATTAATCAAATTAAAAGTTGGTGGGGTGATAAAGCAGATGAGCCTAAAATTAATTTGTTATTAACTATATTTAATTCAAATTTAAATAATGATAAAGAAATTAAAATGATTATTAGAACAGTTAAAGAATTATTTATGAAAAATAAATATAATAAAAATGAATTATCAAAACTAATTGATAAATACTTAATACCTCAAGAATTAGAAAAGAAAAATAATGCTGAAGTATCAACTCCTTATTCTTTAAGGAAAGATATGTTAGATAAAATGCCTCAAGAATTTTGGACTAAAGAAAATACCTTTTTTGAACCTTGCTCTGGTAAAGGTGGTTTTGTTATTGATATTATTGATCGTTTTATGAATGGTTTAAAAGATAAATACCCTGAAGAAAAAAAAAGATATAAAGTTATTGTTGAAAAGTTATTATATTTTAGTGATATTAACAATACTAATATTTTTATTTGTAAATTATTAATAGATCCAAAAAATAAATATAAATTAAATTATAATGAAGGAAACACTTTAGAATTAAATATTAAAGAAAAGTGGGGTTTGGATGGATTTGATGCGGTTATAGGTAATCCACCTTATAATGGAAAAGGTAATACTGGAACTGGAAATACAATATGGCAATTATTCACAAAAAAAAGTTTAAAAGAATGGTTATTAAATAATGGATATTTATTATTCGTCCATCCTCCAGGATGGAGAAAACCTAATACTATAAAAGGAAAATTTTATGGATTATTTGAATTAATGTCACAAGAAAATCAAATAATATATTTATCAATACATGGAATTAAAGATGGAAAAATAACATTTAATTGTGGAACAAGATATGATTGGTATTTAATAGAAAAAAAGAAAAAATA
>Ga0206130_10003021_pt1 | contig 22607 bp, 19 predicted proteins | sample Helgoland_Spring_9_FD_148637 | JGI IMG/M metagenome (GOLD analysis project Ga0206130, IMG submission 148637) | Pelagic subsurface seawater microbial communities from Kabeltonne, Helgoland, North Sea - Helgoland_Spring_Bloom_20160512_1 | ecosystem: Environmental > Aquatic > Marine > Epipelagic ... | reverse complement strand
CAAATATCAAGCTGGATACACCCCTGCGGTTCACCGGGAAGTCTGGCGATATCCTCACGATTACCCCGCCGACAAGCAACGGGACCGTGCAGCAAAGCACAGCGGTTAAAAATGTGCTTGCTGTTAAGGAGGTCGCCACACTATCTGTGGATGCAGCCCTCACCAACGGCCAAACCATCACCTATGGCGGCCTGAGTTACACCGCGGGTGCGGGCGGGGCACCAACGGCCAAACCATCACCTATGGCGGCCTGAGTTACACCGCGGGTGCGGGCGGGGCTACCGCTAGCGAGGCCGTTGATGAGCTGTACAAGTTCGCCGCCTTCGGTACGGCGGGCGTGAAAGGCGCTGTAACGGGAACGCTTGATGTCAACTATGCGGTGGAGGTCGGCACGCCAACGTCAAAGCTTGTGTTCACGGCCGTAAATACAGGCACCCAAGTTGATTTGACGGCGCCAACCGGGACGGCTGCGACCAGCGCAGTGGTCGGGACCCAGGGCACAACGCCTGTAAAGCAAATCGACAGCATTTCTTTCGACAACGAATTCGTTGTGGGGCAAGGGGTCACACTCAATGTCGGCGGCAAACCCATCACATTAACGGTGAAGGCCGAGCATATTGGCCTGACGCCGGAAATTACCCGCGCCAACATCACGAGCGCTTTAAGCAGCGCGTTTAATGCCTCAACCGATACGGCTCATACGGGGGTGACTGCCAGCGTTGCGAATGGGAGCGCCACGACAGTAGCCGCCAACAGCCAAGCCGCGACTTATCAGTACGCGTTTGGCGACATCGCGGCAAACGAGACGATTACCCTTGCGGGATTGACATTTACCGCGGGGGCCAGTGGTGCCCGCAGCACGGACCTCGCCGCGGCATTCGCTACCGGCGCGACAGGCACCTTTGTCCGCGGTAAATTGACTGGCGCATTGACCGCGCACTTGGCCGTAGAGCCAGTTGGTGGAGTCGGCAATCAGGTGAAGCTCACCGCGTTATCGACCGGCACGCCAACGCCAACGCCAGGGGCTTCGACTGGGTCGGCAGCGGCGATCTCACCAACCGTCACAGCCGCCGGTGCGGCAGCGCGAGCAGAAACTACATTTACGCTAACGGGAACGTTTGTTGCCGGGCAAGACGTGAGTATTCTGCTGAACAAGACACCAACATCGGCAGGCTCTGTCGTGTCCTACAAGGTATCGGGGGCCGACATCGGAGCCACGGATGCGCTCACTCAGGCGAACGTGGCTGCAAAACTAGCGGCTGCCTACAACGCATCTGCGATAACGGCGGTAGCGGCCAACACCGCAACCGCTACGACCAACACCATCAAGATTCAAGCCGACGCTAACAGTACCCCGTTTGTCGCAACATTTGAGGCGGACTCAGGAGTCGTCATGCTCACGGCTGATACGGCGGGTACGCCTTTTACGGCTACCGTGAGTCAAATCGCACCAACGAGCTTTGCCTCTTCACAGGGTTTAGTCGACGCAATTAATGCACGCACGGCGGTTCACTTGGTGAGTGCCGAGATCAACCGCGATGGCGCATTGGTGCTGAGTAATATCGCCAAAGCCGAATGGCTATCAGCCATGGACGGAATGCAGGTGCGCGCATTTACCGAAGTGACCGCGCCATCCGTTGGCATCAAACTTACCGCTAACTTGACGATCAGGGGTAATGGCGGGAGTGAAATCGCGCTGGCCGCTCCCTCTGGGGGGCATGCCTCTAAGGCAGCGCTGGTCGATGCGATCAACGCACAGCGCTATGTCAGTCAAGTACAGGCTAGCCTTTCGGCAAATGGCGACTTGGTGCTAACAAACATCGAGGGCAGCGAAGGGGACAGTATCACCATTGGGCCGAAAGACCTTGTGGGCGTTTCTGAAAACGCGCTGGGGCTCAACGTGGGCGCGAGTGCCAAGACTTTTGGCGGGCAGTTTGAAATTACGCGCTCGCTTGCTAACCCGAAAGAAAATGACATTCGAATCGGATTCGGGGCCAACGGGGCAGCAACCGACTTACAAAGTCTTGGCTTGCGCGCAGGGGTACACATCGCGGGCGAATCGGCGGATGATTACGTCGTAATGGTCACGGGGCAGGGCGATTTTAAAGCCAGTGCCAGCTACACGCAAAGCACGAGAGATGCCACGGCAGCTTTACGAAAAGAGCCTTTTGACGTCCGATTTGTAGATGGCACTAAGTACACCATCACAGACCGTTTAAGCGGCACGGTGGTGGCCAACCGAGACTTTGACCCGAATTCGCTACCCTCAGAAATCACGTTCCGAGGCGTCACCCTAACCTTTACCAGCCCACCGAGTGCGGGCGACCATTTTGGTGTTGATGGCAACCAAGACGGTGTTGGTGATAACAAGGGAGTGCTGCGTTTGGTCGCGCTGGAGTCCGCACAGGTTATGCCCGGGCAAAAAACCATTACCGAGACCTATATCGATCAAGTGAGCAGTGTCGGGAACATTGCCCAACGTGCGTTAGTTGCAAAAGATGCCCTCACCGTGGTCTATGACCAAGCGCTTGAGGCGCGGGACACGATATCGGGTGTGAGCTTGGACGAGGAGGCTGCCAGCCTCATTCGTTACCAACAGGCCTATCAAGCCTCCGCAAAAGTGATGCAGACCGCAAGCACTTTGTTTGACGCCATATTACGCGTCGGCTAAAAGAACTGAGAGAACTGCGTTATGAAAATTTCAACGTCATTCCTATTTGATCGAGCCACATCCCAAATGTCGGTGGTTCAGGGAAAATTGGCCAAGGCGCAAGCGCAAATGGCGCAGGGCAAGCAAGTGATCGCACCAAGTGATGCGCCTGACCAAGCCTCCTCCATCACGCGTTTGAAAGGCATTTTGGCCAAACAGGCGAGTTACACCCAGGCCTTGGAATCCACCCGTACCCGTTTTCAGGCGGAGGAGACGGCGCTTGGAAATGTTAGCGACGGCTTGCTGCGTATGCGCGAACTCGCGATCCAGGCTGCCAACGACACCATGGGCCCGGTTGAGCGGCAGGCGCTCGGGATAGAGATGGCTGGCTTGCGCGATCAAATCGTGAGCTTGGCGAACACGCAAGACGCAGGTGGGGCATACATATTTGCAGGCAGCCGCGTGCGCGAACCCGCATTCGGCGTAGACGCACAGGGCACGCTGGTCTACCAGGGCGACGAGACGACCATCGACGTTCTGGTCGGCGATCAGCGCACCGTCAAAGTAAACCGATCTGGCTCTGACGCCTTTCAGCGTGTTATTCGCCTTGATCAAGAAGGCAACGCTTATGGCGTCGGGTTTTTTCAGGCTGTCAATGACATGGTTAACGCGGTCACACAGTCAGATGCTGCAGGAATGCAGCGTAGCATTAGTGAGGTAAGCGCCTTGCAAGACGGCGTGGCATTGGGGCTTGCACAGATTGGTACAGATATGAACGTGCTGGACTCGCAGCAAGTCGTACTTGAGGAGACGACCCTGCGCTTGCGCGGCACCCTTTCATTGGTAGAGGATCTGGACTACGCAGAGGCCATCACGCAGATGAACAAAGAAATGCTCGCGTTAGAAGCTGCGCAAAGCAGCTTTGCCAAGATTTCGCAACTCAATTTATTTGACTACATAAAATAAATTTCCCAGCAAGATTAAAGAAATTTGTACTGCTGACGAACTAAACGTTATGGTTAAAAAGATATTCGGAGAGCCAAATGACAACTGACATCATTGGTGCGCTAGGGGCCGGCTCCGGCGTCGATGTGAAGAGCCTTGCTCAGAGCTTGGTGGACGTGGAGAAGTTGCCTCGTGAGAGTGCGATTAATTCGAAAATTGATGATCAGGAGCGTCGTATTGCTGGGTATTCAGCCCTGATGCTCTCCCTGGCGACGGTTAAAACGGCATTCGAGGCGTTGAATGACGTCAGCGATTTCAATGCGGCGACGCCGAGCAACAGCGCACCCACCGTGATGAATGCGGTCACCACCACGGCAGCGGTGCCCGGAAACCACACCGTTGAGGTACGACAACTAGCGGCGTCACAACGTGACGCGAGCAATGCATTCGCGAGCACCACCACCTCGCTCAATAGTGGGGGTGCGTTCAGCATTCAGTTGACCCTGGATGCCAATGGTGCGACGCCCCAAGTTCAAAGTAGCATACGCGTGGCTACGGACACCCCTCAAGGCATCGTGGATGCGATCAACGGCGCGGACCAGGGAGTCACGGCACAGCTTATCGACACAGGTGACGAGACGACACCGTACAAGATCGTGTTGGCGGGTCCCATTGGCGCGGAGGGTGCCTTCAGTTACAGCACGGACGACGCGAGTGGAACCGCCCGCGCGGATACCTTAACGTTTCAAGCGGCGAGCGCCGATGGCACGATCAAGGTGGGTGGCGTGTCGATTGATGTGACTGAAGGTCAAACTGCCACCGAAGTTGCTGAAGCCGTTCGCGCGGGTCTTGCCGCAGATGCGTTCATTACAGGTGTAACAGGTCGCAGCATCACGACGGGCGGAACAGCGGGGACACTGACGCTGCAGTGGGCCGCCTCGGACGGCGCTGACCCCTCACTAACGTCATCGGACACCGGTACAACGGGTGCGACAGTGGCGATCACTGCCACTCCAACGGCATTTGTAGCTGGTGCTAATTTGGATGGTCTCCGACGGCATTTGTAGCTGGTGCTAATTTGGACGGTGCGGTTGATCTTGACAACGCCAGCCTCAAGACAGCTGTCGACGCGATCGTGGTGGTTGACGGCTTGAGCGTGACCCGTTCGAGCAATGCGGTGGACGATGTGATACCCGGTGTTTACATTGATTTACTCGCTACCAATGTCGGAACGCCCGCAGACATCCGCATCACGCGAGACACGGCAGCGGTCAAAACAAACCTACAAGCGGTCGTGCAGGCCTATAACGACGCTATTTCCGATATCGACATCCTGACCGGGGATCGCACCGAAGACGAAGACGACTTATACAGCGGCTCCCTGCGGGGTGAAAGCACGGCGCGTCGAATTGAGTCGCAGCTGCGTGAAATGTTTATGGACGATTCCAGTAAGCCCGGTGAAACGCTCACGGCATTCCGCGACTTAGGCCTAGACATTGATCGCAATGGTGTGATGTCGCTGGATGAAACGGAGTTAGACGACGCATTAGCCAATAACTTTGACGACGTCGTGACGCTTTTTAGTGCGGACACCACCAACCAAACGCAGTACGGCATAGCGAGCAGAGGTATCGCTGGAGACGCGATTTTCGCGATCGAGGATCTTATTAGCACCCGCGGCACAATCATGACGCAGAGTGAAGGCTCGCAGGACCGGATTGACGATTACAAGCTTAAGCTCGAAGCGCTCAATATACGTATGGAGACCTTGTTGGCACGCTACACGAGGCAGTTTGGCGTCATGGAGAGCATGGTGGGTCAGTCAAATGCAATGCGCGATAGCCTCAAAACTACCTTTGAGGGAATGATGGCGATGTATACCAACAAGTAAATTCGTGCGTTCCGGTGTGAGATTTATGGCTGCGACGCCTGAGCACAAAAAATTAATTTAAAAAAAACTAAAGTAATCTCACTTTGGGTCGACTCTTAGGGTATCACCCTATTTCCAGCATATGGTTGTTGGCAGCGAGGGGGCTGAAATGGAGTCGTTATGTCCTTGTCTGTTGATCAAGCACCCGTCCCACCAGTTGCCCAGCCTGGTCAGGCCAATGGCAGCCCTGCCCAGACAGGGCCACCGAAAATCGCACCAGTGGTCCGGGCTAAGGAGGTGCCGGTAGTGAAAGCGGAGCCTTTGGTAGACCCGAAGCAGCTTCGCGAGAATCTGCACGCGGCCATCGAAAAGCTGAACGAGCAGGTTGAAAGAAATGGCCGGGGTTTGAACTTCGTGGTGGACGAGAAACTCGGCCGGCCAATCATTACCGTGCTTAACACCGACACAGGGGAGGTCGTTAGGACGATACCTACCGAGGTCATCATCAAAGTCGCGCACGACATTGAAGATCTCAAAGGCCTCTTAATGGATCTGAAGCTGTGATGAGCGTAAATATTTTGCAATTCGGTTAAAGAACTATTTATAGACGCCGATTCATCAAATATCAGAGAGGGCTTTTAGCCCAACCTGCCAAGGATGCGTGAAGGGTAAAACACATTCACCGCCAGGTTCCTTAGCAGTTCAAGGCCCTCAAGGCAGCTGCTTTTTTGAAGACAACTCTTTTTCTTTTAGGAGAACACCATGTCAGTAATCAACACAAACGTTAAATCCCTCGTAGCTCGCGAAGCGCTTTCCCAAAACAACCGTGCAATGTCAACAGCCATGGAGCGCCTCTCAACTGGTAAGCGGATCAATTCAGCTGCCGATGACGCAGCGGGTCTAAGTATCTCTAGCAAGATGACCTCGCAGGTCCGAGGCTTACAAATGGCCGTCAAAAATGCGAATGATGCGATTTCAATCACTCAGACCGCCGAAGGTGCGATGACAGAAATTAGCACTATTCTTCAGCGTATGCGAGAGCTTTCCGTGCAGGCAGCATCAGATTCCAACGACGCCTCAGACCGAGTTACATTGCAGGCCGAGGTAACACAACTGTCCGACGAAATCGACAGAATTGCGACCACAACCCAGTTCAACGGCATCAATGTGTTGGACGGTGGATTTACTGATAAGCAATTTCAAATTGGTGCAAATGCTGGCCAAACAATGGACATCTCTGTGGGGAGCATGAAAGCCTCTGCGCTGGGCGTTGCGTCCAGCAGCGCCACCTCTTCGGTTTCGTCCGCTTCCTCTGCCTCTTCCGCATCGGGCGTTGTTGTTGTTGCCGAGGGTGCCGCAGCCACGGGCTGGCCAAACAATGGACATCTCTGTGGGGAGCATGAAAGCCTCTACGCTGGGCGTTGCGTCCAGCAGCGCCACTTCTTCGGTTTCGTCCGCTTCCTCTGCCTCTTCCGCATCGGGCGTTGTCGTTGTTGCCGAGGGTGCCGCAGCCACGGCAACAACCGCGAATTTGAGCTTTGGCGACTTGGCGACTGACCAGAGTTCCGACACAATTAAATTTACATTGACTGACAATGTCTCAGGTCTGTCCGGGTCGGTATCCGCTGCGTTGGATATGGCCGATCCGTTTTCTCGCAACGACTTCGTAGACACTTTAAACCTAAGCCTAGCCCAGTCTTCGGTGGATACATCTGTAACCGGATTGTCCGCAGGTGCGGCCACCTTGAACACTACCTTGTCGACAAATTATGACGCCTTGAAGTTCTCTATTAAGGTCGGTGACAACGATACCGCGAACATAGACATCCTCGCGCGCTTGACCGAACTGGGCACGGTTGGTGCCGCTACGACACTTACAAGCATGGCAGCTGCCATACAAACAGACGTCAGGGCGGCATTCGGTGACACGGATAATGCAAGTATCACAGTTGCCGTCGCAGCCGCCGGTGACCGCCTCACCGTGACCGACGCAGAGGGGCGTGCAATCGAAGTGACGCAGGGCGCAGGAACTGGTTTCCTCTTTGATACAGACGCGGCAAATATGACCGCGCCTCTCACATCAGTCGCTACGTCACAAAACAATATTTCAGCTGCATGGAGTGGCGACGAAATCGTGCTGTCAAACTCCGCGGGTGGCAAGCTTACGGTGAACACCTTTAGTTCGGCCGCTACTACGACTTACATGACGTTCGCTCCAGCGGCTGATCAGAACTTACAAGTGCCCGACCCGGTTGTATTCGGTACCGCTGCGACATCCAACATCAGTGGAGATGACGCGGCGCTGTTTACGGGACGTGTTGAGGAAAGCGCGATCGCGATTTCGTTCTCTAACCGTACTATGGGTGGTGCTGAGGGTGTTGCTCAGAACTACACTTTTGCGCTGACCAACGGCGAGGGTGATAGCTACTTTAGTGCAACGTTCGATTTGGCGAGTACGGCATCTGACGCGGCTATTGCTACGGCTTTTCGAAATGCGCTTAGCGCAGGCTTAGCTGCGAGCTTCAACGATGCACAAATTGACATTGGAGAGTTTGACATTGAATTCTCTGGCAGCACACTTCAGATAACGAACAACAAAGGCCGTGCATTATCAGTAGAGGACTTTGCGTCAACCGCGGGCACAATAACGGTCACGCCGTTGAATGAGATAGGAAGTTCAGAGACTCTGGCGTCCACACAAAACTTGTTCTCAGAGACGCGGATTTCGTTAGGCTCTAACATCCTTGGCGTTAGTGTTGGTTCCTCCGGAGCAGGTTTCGCTTTCCACGTTGATGGCCAGCTAATGTACACGGCTGGCAATGCCCTTGCCCAAATAAATAACCGCGGTAGCGCAACAACTGGCGCGGCGTTTGCGACTGCTGTTCAAACAATGCTTAATGCAGCCACTGCGGTCACCTTGGCTATCGGAGGCGTGGCAACCTCTTCAACAATCGACGTGAGCACTTTCACGGCGCGCTTTGATGCTGCTACCAACGAGTTGGTGATTGCTGACTCTAAAGGTCGAGACTTTTCTTTCGGGCTAGCTGCCAACAACACTCTGCTCGGTACCGGACATGTATTGGCGGTAGACAATACACAGGCCACTGCGACCCGTAATGTTACGATTAAGACAGACATGGTTAACATCGTCCAGGGTGATGTATATGAAGGCACCGAGGTGACCTTGACGATGAATCAAGCGAGCCAGACCGTTGGTTTCAGTGTGAATGGCGTCGCGTTGGCTGCAACCGCCTATGATTCAGATGTCGCGTTTGGCGGCTCCGCGATGGAGATCGCAATGAATACGCTGATGGACACGCTTAATGCGGACTACATCGGACAGGCATTCGAGTACGAAGTTAATGGAACTGAGATCAAGATCTTGCACCGTGAGGGTGGCGACGTGTCTATCAGTGGGCTGACCACTGGAGGCGTAAATGATGATGCCTTCCGTCTGACAATAGCGGGCAAAACCACGGATCAGGGCGCGACGGTTATCGCACAACAAAACGACATTTATGCTGCTGCCGGTTCAACCGCCAGTGCACAGGGTGTTCTGGCTTCCGTAACTAGTGCAGATATTACCTTCTCGTCAGATGATATCTACTCAATGACCATCAATAATGGAACGGAGAACTATACGCTTTCCAATGCAGTATTGGATGTTGATAGCAGCACCAGCCGCCAAGCTTTCGCGAACAGTTTGAACACGGCGCTGAGCGGTTCGAACATCACCGCAGCGATGGACAGCAGTGGTGTGCTGACTCTGAGTCGAGCGGACGGTGGCTCCGTGGGTCTTGCAAGCTTCACTTCTAATGGCAGTTCTACTGCAACGTTTACGCCGACAACGGGCCAGGGCGATGTTTACAGTTTGGCGGGAACTGGCAGCCTGTTGGATAGCAGCGTGTCGTCATCTTCCGCTGCGAGTAGCAATAGCAGCAGCAGCGGTTCAGTTGAGCAGATCTCTGTGTTGACTTCAGCCGGCGCTGCAGCTGCATTGAATACCATTGATGATGCTTTGACTTATGTAAACGCTGAGCGCTCAAAGCTTGGTGCTGTTGAGAACAGGTTGGGTCATACCATCGACAACTTGTCGAATGTGATTACCAATACCGAGGCGGCGCGCAGTCGTATCGTTGACACGGACTACGGTGTCGAAACAGCAGAGCTTGCGAGGGCGCAGATCATCCAGCAGGCGGCGACAGCGATGCTGGCGCAGGCCAATCAGTCTACACAGTCTGTTTTGTCTTTGTTGCAGTAAGCGCTAACTGAGTGATGAGAGGCCCCCGCGTATGCGGGGGCTTTTTTACTTTTAGACCTTCGTAAATGTTGTAAGTTCTTTGTGAGTGCGCCGCTGCAAGTTCAATGCAATGCATTTAACCTGTAAATTATTAGTTGACAGAGGGATACTCACGTGCGCACGAGAATGCGCCTACCTGCCCGCTCACTTCTGTGGTTACTGATCAACAAGCGAGTAGCGCTGTGTGGATAGCAACATTATCTGCAACGAGAGTTGCTTTACATTGCATTACGCTCACACTCTCACCAGTTGCCTAAAGAGGCAAGCTGCCTAGGCAAGACCTCAAGAGCACCTCGTAGTTAGCCTGTCAAAAAAAACTGGCGCAGTACTTGCTTCACGAGTATCGTTGTTCTGTCATTTATTAAAGGTTACCTTGTGTGCGGCTTAAAGATGAACACAAGTTGTTCATGACGCGCCATCGTAGCCCCTTCGTCGGAGAAACTGGTCGTCGCACGCCTTATCGCCTCGCTTTGCTATGCGTATAGTTTGTGATTGCGTTCCGGTATGCAGATTTTAGGCTGCGCACCGCTTGATGCCGCTCTTTTTCCATGCCTTTTTATTAGGGACTATTATCGGTATTGAATGAGATATTGATTCAACTTGAGGAAAGTCAAACATGAAAACTTTAAATAAAACGATGAATTTGAAAGAAAAAAAAATACTTTCCTTCATAATGAAAGCGCAAATCTCTGAAAAGAATTGTGAGTATGACAACCTCATAAAAATCTTAGAAAAAATTCAAGCATTAGACCCTGATCATTTGTGGGCGCAAACAAAACTATTTGTTACCTTTTACGAGTTGTCAAAATACGAAGAGCTTATTCCGCTAGGAAAAAAATTAATAAAATTAGATGCCAATATCAATGATATTAAATATTATTACTATTTAGGCGAGGCGTTTTTAAAAACAAACAGACTAACTGATCTCGAGTCGTTACTTGTTTCAATGCGAGAAAGATTCGACGTGACTCGACTCTCGTTACTACTCGAGAGCAATCTTGCATTAGCGAAAGGAGATGGTGATAACGCAGTCAAAGTGGCACTCAAACTGGTAAAATTTGATCCGACCTGGGCAGGTGGATTTAATAATCTAGGGACTGCTCTGTCAGATATGTCTATGTTTGAGCCGGCTGCGGTAGCCTTTGACACAGCGTTGAAATTAGATCCAACGAATCCAGACTGCGCGGTAAACCTCGCATATGTGCACGCTAAGCTGAACAGGCACGCAGAAGCGACAAGTCTTTATGAGGACCTGTTAAAACGCAGTGTGACAGATGCCAAGATTAAGACTGGCGCAATTAAATTCTTCCTTTCCTTTGAGCAATTCCAACAGGGCAACCTCACTGACGCTTGGCGAAACTACGAGGCGGGATTCTCCCCTGATGTGCGATTGGCGTCCAGAAGAAACCCCCCCAGGCAGTTTAAAGCACCGCTGTGGCAAGGCGAGCCGTTGGAAGGTCGGAGGCTTCTGGTATGGCGAGAGCAGGGCTTGGGCGATGAGTTGATGTTTCTTGCTGCTATGTCTGACCTGCTCGCAAGAGAGTCAGCAAACATAATTTTGGAGTGCGACAATCGCTTAGTTAGTATATTGCAGAGATCTTTCCCTGATGTTGAGGTTAGGCCACAATACTTTGATCCCTTGAGCATGCAATCAAAAGAAGATTACGAGTTCCAAGTACCTCTTGGTACCCTTGTAGGTTTGTATAGAAAAGATATCTTAGATTTCTCAAACGCTAGGCCTTACATAGTACCCTTGCAGAAAGATGTTGATGAGGTTGGGAGATATTTCAAAAAATCATTCTCAACCAAAATCAATGTTGGGATATGTTGGCGAAGCGGCACGTTAAACTTAACTCGAAATAAAAATTATACAAATTTGTCCGACTGGGCGGAGTTGCTAAGTAATCCCAATGTCAATATTATCAATCTTCAGTATGGGGACTGTGAAAGCGAGATACAGGCCGCCGAAAAGGCGCTTGGCATTCGCATACATCGGTGGCCAGACCTTGATCTCAAAAATGACTTCGAAGGTGTGTTTGCTGTGATGAAGGCGCTGGACGTTATCGTCACCGTCGGCACTGCTGTCTCTGCCATGGGACCTGCGGTGGGAACACCAACAATTCGACTCTCCCCGCCAAGCTGGAGTTGTCTGGGAACAGACGGCTGGCCATGGCTGCCCAACGTCCATCAATATTGGGCGGAGCCTGACGCTTCCGTTGCCGATCTTATCCCCCTTGCGCTAGCGAAAGTGAATGAATTCATTGCGGGGAAGCACTCTGAAAACGCAATAATTACCACGACCAGCGCTGCTGGCGAAGTGTAAGTGTCAACGCCTAGTTCCTACAAAGTAGCGCTTAGCCCTGCGTGGAAAGCGCGTTTACCGTGTATCTTGGACCTTGGAAGTGAAGTTGATTTTGGATTCCACCGGTATTGGTAAGGGCAGCTCTCGGATCGGGGGTACATACCCTGGTTCGTTCATAGCGTAAATAAATTTTGCATGGTCGCCAATTTATGAATATCTTATTTTTTCGCGGAGCGCAGCGTCGTATCTGTTTTGTGTGCTCACAAGTGCAGGGGGCAAGCGTGTGATTCCGTACGGTCATCAATCAATTTCGGATGCTGACATCGACGCGGTGGTTCAAGTTTTGCGATCGAAGTTTCTGACTCAAGGCCCGAAGGTTGAAGAGTTTGAGAGGGCGGCATCAGAGCACGTTGGTGCGCTTCACGGCGTGGCGGTCAACAGCGCCACCTCAGCTTTGCATATGGCGTGCCTCGCGCTAGGCCTCGGGCCCTCGGACTGGCTTTGGACTAGCCCGAATAGTTTTGTGGCGTCTGCGAATTGTGCTCTTTATTGTGGGGCAAGCGTCGACCTTGTCGACGTCGACCCGTTAACCTACAACATGTGCCCAAAAGCTTTGGCCTCAAAGCTCGAAAAAGCGAAAATACGGGGCTGCCTACCAAAGGTGCTCGTGCCCGTTCATTTTGCTGGACAGTCTTGCGATATGGCCGCCATTGGAGCCCTCGCGAAGCAGTATGGCTTCAGTGTCGTGGAGGATGCTTCCCACGCGATCGGCGGGCGTTGGCAGGGCCTGCCAGTTGGTGCCTGTCGACACAGTGACATAACTGTATTCAGCTTTCACCCTGTCAAAATCATTACGACTGGGGAGGGCGGGCTACTGACCACTAACAGTGCCCAAATAGCAGAGCGGCTGGTTGAGTTGCGCAGTCACGGTGTCATCAAAGAGCCCTCAAGGCTGGAGCGTCAGGACCAAGGGGCGTGGTACTACGAGCAACAAAGCCTTGGCTTCAATTATCGAATGACGGATGTGCAGGCAGCTTTGGGTGCTTCACAACTCACTCGGTTGGATCAGTTCGTAAAGCGTCGTCATCAGCTGGCAGCTCGCTACGAGGATGGGCTCAAAGGGTTGCCGTTAATTTTACCGTGGCAGCACCCTGATGGTTATTCGGCCTTCCACCTTTACGTGGTGCAGGTGGCCGATGGCGCATGCCTTCAACGCCGTGAGCTTTTCGATGCTATGCGACAAGCGGGTGTGCTGGTGCAAGTACATTACATTCCAATTCACCTCCAGCCTTATTACCAACGCTTGGGCTTCACCCAAGGTGATTTTCCGAATGCAGAAACCTACTATGAACGGGCAATTAGCCTTCCCCTGTACGCTGGATTGAGTGACACGGATCAAAATTTCGTCATCACCGAGGTCCGAAGGCTGCTGCAATGAGATTAGCAATCGTGCCGGCGAGGGGAGGCAGTAAACGTATTCCTCGAAAAAATATCAAACCCTTCATGGGTAAGCCGATGATCGCTTATGCCATATCAGCGGCCCTCGAGTCGGGTATTTTCGACAAGGTTCTAATCTCGACAGATGATGACGAAATTGCTCGCGTTGCTATGTCCTATGGTGCGGAGGTACCGTTTATGCGACCGGCAGAGTTGGCCGATGATCATACTGCCACGGTGCCAGTGATTGGACACGCTATTCGCACGTGCCTGGAGTGGGGTTGGGATGTGGGTGAAGTCTGTTGCATCTACCCAGGAGTGCCATTTATCTCTAAGGCAGATCTCCTTGCTGCACATCAGCAATTGTTAAATACGGATGTTTCTTACGTCTTCCCGGTGACTGGTTTCCCTTCCGCTATCCAACGTGCTTTGCGCCGCCTTCCTGGGGGTTCGGTTGAACCTTTTTATCCAGAATATGCCGCCACGCGCACTCAAGACCTAGAGCCTACGTACTTCGACGTTGGTCAATTCTATTGGGGAAAAAAGGACGCCTGGTTGGCAGAACTGAATCTCCATATGAATGGAGCCTCTCTGGTGATTCCTGAATGGCGGTCAGTCGATATAGATACGCTCGCTGATTGGGAGCGTGCAGAATTGTTATATTCCCACTTGTCACAACGGGGGTTGCTGTGAACGTCGTGTTCCGAGTGGATGCCTCGCTGAGGATGGGAAATGGACACGTTATGCGTTGTTTAGCCCTCGCTGATGCTCTGCGTGAATTAGGAGCCAACTGTACCTTTATCTCTCGCGAGCACCGCGGAAACTTAGTGGATCAAATTGCAAAAAGTGGGCATAAGGTCCTGCCTTTGAGGCAGGATTATGAAGATATTGAGGTACAGGTCTACCCGCGTCATGCGTCTTGGTTGGGCGTGGACTGGCGCACCGATGCACAACAAACGATAGCGGCATTGGATGGTCAGCCCACCGACTGGCTGATCGTTGACCACTATGCACTGGAGAAGCAGTGGGAGCAGTGTATGCGGCCAATAGTCAGAAAAATCATGGTCATTGATGATTTGGCTGATCGCCCGCATGACTGCGACCTGCTTCTTGATCCGAACCTTGGGCGTCACGCCGTTAACTACGACCGCTTACTAACGCGCCGAGTTCAGGGGAAACTGGACAGGATCCTGATCTGCATGGGCGGTGTAGATAACGATAATGTCACCGGCGCGGTGCTTGAGGCGCTTGAAGTTTGCGAATTACCTAGCGGCTTACAAGTCATCGTCGTCATGGGAATTCATGCGCCATGGCTAGAGCAAGTCAGGGCGCAGGCAGCTAACATGGCTCGGTCGGTTCAAGTTAAGGTAGGCGTTGAAAATATGGCCGAGCTTATGGCGGACAGTGACTTATGTATCGGCGCGGCTGGAAGCTCGACATGGGAGCGTTGTTGTTTGGGGTTGCCTTCCATCCAAGTCGTTTTGGCGGCTAATCAAGAATACATTGCGCAAGCACTGGATTCGGTTGAGGCCGCAGTTTCGCTCAACGCCTCTGATATTCGCAACCAGTTGCAGGAATTTTTTGTATGTGACCAACTTAAAGTGCGGATGCAAGCAACGTCGAACTTGGCACGGCAGATATGTAAAGGACAAGGTGCGCAGATTGTCGCGCAGTTTATTGGGGGGGAGGCGCATGAAGATCACGCTACTTTGCAGTGACCCCAGTCACCCGGTAAATGGCTACTTGGAGGCGTGGGCACAGTCGCGAGCATCGGCCCATGAGATAGAGCTTGTGACGGCTAAGGCAGAGCTGGATGGCGGTGACCTGCTGTTTCTCATCTCTTGTAGTGAGCTCATCACGCCCGTCGAGACAGCCAAGTACGGTGTATCCCTTGTGTTACACGCCAGCGACCTGCCTAGAGGTCGAGGCTGGAGCCCTCATATTTGGGAGTTAGCGCGCGGTGAGGACGTTATTACGGTCTCATTGTTAGACGTTGAGGATAAAGTAGACAGTGGCAAAATTTGGAAAAAAGAAACTATCTCGGTTCCTGCACATGCACTTTGGGATGAGGTGAACCACTTGTTATTCGAGGCTGAAATAGGACTCATCAATTTCGCAATAAAAAACTTTCGTGACATTTCACCAACACCTCAGCCAGTGTGCGAGTCCGCTACGTATTACCCTCGTCGAACACCTGCGAATAGCCGCCTAGATGTCAACAAAACTATCGCTGAGCAGTTTAATTTGATCCGCGTATCTGACCCACAAAGATTCCCCGCTTATTTTGATTACTTGGGCCATCGATACCTGTTAAAGCTGGAGAAGATACATGAAAAATGAAATCACTATCGATGGGCGAAAAATCGGCCAGGACCATACGCCATATGTTATTGCAGAGATGTCAGGAAATCACAACGGTGAACTAAGTAGAGCACTTAGGATCATTGAAGAAGCGAAAATAGCGGGCGCCGATGCCGTCAAAATGCAGACTTATACGGCTAACACACTGACCTTAAAAACCGATCTACCTGATTTTCAAATCACAACCGGTCTGTGGTCAGGCTTCACGTTACATGACTTGTACGAATGGGCACATACCCCTTGGGACTGGCATAAGCCGCTTTTTGATCATGCCCGCAAGTTAGGCATCACGATTTTCAGCTCGCCGTTTGATACCACCGCGGTGGACTTGCTAGAGGACCTCAATGCACCAGCTTATAAGGTTGCCTCTTTTGAGGCTGTAGACCTGTCGCTGATAAAGTACGTGGCCCACCGCGGTGGACTTGCTAGAGGATCTCAATGCACCAGCTTATAAGGTTGCCTCTTTTGAGGCTGTAGACCTGTCGCTGATAAAGTACGTGGCGACAACAGGGAAGCCAATAGTTATTTCCACTGGTATGGCGGACGCAGGGGAGATTGAGGACGCCATTGGTGCCGCTCGTGATGGCGGCTGCAAAGACTTGGCCCTACTGCACTGTGTAAGTGGATACCCGGCGCCAGCCCAAGATTACAACTTGTGTACCATTTCTGACATGATCCAGCGGTTTGGTCTGATCACCGGCCTATCTGACCATACGTTGGACAACACGACGGCGATAACGAGCGTAGCGATGGGGGCACGTATCGTGGAAAAGCACGTCACTTTAGACCGTAAAGGCGGAGGGCCGGATGACAGTTTCTCGCTCGAACCCGAAGAGTTGCGTGCGCTTTGTGTCGGTGTAAAGACCGCTTGGTCAGCTTTAGGGCAAGTGGATTATGGCCTTAAATCCAGTGAGCGGGACAACATGAAGTTTCGCAGGTCACTCTACTTTTCTAGAGACATGCGGGCCGGGCAACTCGTGACTTCGGAAGATGTCCGGAGCGTTCGTCCTGGCTTTGGTCTCGCACCGAAGCACTTGGGCGATGTTTTAGGCATGGTCGTTAAGGTTGACGCACCATACGGGACACCAGTTTCTTGGGCCATATTGGCCCCCAAATAGTCGTGAGTTTTATGCCTAATCAGGTACTCATAATTGGTTGCGGCAATATCGCAGGTGGTTTTGACCAGCGTACAACCACCTCCCAATGGCCTTTAACGCAGGCAGGTGCGTTCTTGCGGCATGGTGGATTTGAGCTAGCTGCCTGTGTTGACCCCAACGTGCGAGCGCGTGACTCCTTCGCTGAATCTTGGCAGGTCGATAGGACTGCTGCTGATATCGCTTCGCTGCGGGCGGTACCGGGCGAGTTTGATGTTGTTAGCATTTGTTCACCCACCGACCTCCACTGCGAGCACATCGAGAGCGCTCTCGCTTTGCGACCTCGAGTAATCTTTTGTGAGAAGCCAATTTCTCTTAGTGAGCATCTGTCTGAACGCACCGTTCAAGCGTGTCAGGAGCAAGGCGTTTGTCTCGTGGTCAATTACACTAGGCAATGGGATCCCTCAGTGGCGCGGTTGGTCAGGGATGTCCAGCAAGGCGAGTGGGGTCGCATTCGGTCCGCTGCGGGTTTTTATAATAAGGGGGTGTTCAACAACGGTAGCCACCTTATTGACCTCCTGCATCGTATTTTGGGACCGCTACGGGTGTTGGCTGCAACAGCGCCCACCTATGACTTTTGGGACAATGACCCCACGGTCGCTGGGTTGCTTGTCAGTGTTGAAAATAATGTCCCCGTGAGCCTGAACCCCGCACATGCCAGCGACTATGCAATGTTCGAACTCGAACTGATCTGCGAGCGCGGTACGATTCGGATGTGTGATGGCGGCATGCATTGGAGCAAGAGGTATAGCGAGCCTGACCAACGGTTTTCAGGCTACCGAACGCTTGTGATGGGGGGCGATTTCGATGGTGGCTATTTGCAAGCAATGACCTTAGCCGTTGGGCAGATTAATGAATTCCTTCTTCATGGGCACCCAGTTAACAGTGGAGGTGCAAATGCGCTAGCTGTTCAAAAAATTTGTACTCGGCTTTTCATTGCCGCGACTCAATCAACACGCGACATAACTCAATAAATGAATATGGCTATTGCGAAACTGGCTCTGCTCGGCGGCTCGCCCATTATCAATCGACCGCTTGCTGGATTTAAAAGTATGGGAGAGGATGAGGTTGCCGCTGCTTCCGAGGTGATTCGGTGTGGTGTGCTCTCCGCCTATATCGGCGCGTCCGGCCCTGGATTCATGGGTGGAGTGAAGGTAAGACAGTTTGAAGCAGACGTTGCCGAGTATTTCGGCGTGAGGCACGCTATTGCTGTCAACTCTTGGACTTCTGGACTAATCGCCGCTGTGGGAGCGATCGGCATTGAGCCTGGCGACGAAATCATCACCACACCCTGGACCATGGCGGCAACTGCGACAGCTATTCTGCATTGGAATGGGATTCCGTTGTTTGCTGATATAGACCCTGAAACATTCAACATTTGCCCTAAAAGCGTTGAAAAGCTGATTTCTAAAAGGACAAAAGCAATTTTTGCGGTGGACATATTTGGCCAAACCGCTGATATGTCTGCGTTGCGTCGGCTCGCTGACGAGCATGGCATAAAACTGTTGTCCGATACGGCACAGTCGCCTGGCGCCCAAGCTGGCAAAGTTTATACGGGGACATTGGCTGATATTGGTGGCTTTAGTTTCAACTACCACAAGCACATACATTGTGGCGAAGGTGGCGTCGTAGTCACGAATGACGACTCACTGGCACAGCGGTTATGCCTGATACGCAATCACGGCGAAGCAGTCATTTCATCAAATGACGCTTCACAACTCAGTAACATGCTGGGCTACAACTTTCGCATGGGAGAGATTGAGGCAGCGATTGCATCGGTACAACTGACTAAGCTGGCGGAGCGCGTAGCAAGTCGCCAGCGCGTAGCGGCTGAGTTGAACTCGGCACTTTCGGAGTTGGAGGGGCTCAAGGTGCCGACAGTGTCCGAGGAAGCGACACATGCCTATTACGTGTACGGCCTTGTTTTGGATATTAAATCGCTTGGCGTGTCCCGCGATTTGTTGGTCCAGGCTCTTCGCGCAGAGGGTGTGCCTGCGATCATGTCCGGTTATCAGAACGTACACCTTTTACCAGTGTTTCGAAACAAAATCGCTTACGGAACCAAGGGCTTCCCATGGACCTCCCCTTACTGCAGCACACACATTCAATATGCGCCCGGGCTGTGTCCAATCGCGGAGGAGTTGCACAACGAGACTTTTTTAGGCCTTGGTATTTGCATGAACGAGTTACCGTCAGAGGACGTGGCGCTTATTGTCGATGCATTTCGCAAGGTGTGGTCTCAGCTTGCCGCGCTTAAGTCATGGGTGAGATAGCGCGTATGGCGCTGTCTACGTTGTGCAGGCCGTGTTTCGGGCGAACAGTGGTCGTGCGACCTTTTCGATCCTCAGATATAACACCGACGTATGTCGGCTGGCTCAACGACCCAGTTGTTGTGCGCTTCAGCAGTCAGCGTTTTCGTCATCACTCAGTGGCCAGTTGTGAGGCGTACCTGGCATCATTTCAGGACAGCTCCAACCATTTTTTGGCTATCTGTGACGCTGCCTCACACGTCATGGTTGGTACGATGACCGTCTACCGTAGTGAGTTGCACGGTACAGCGGACGTTGGGGTAATGGTTGGAGACACTCGAGTCTGGGGGAAGGGTGTTGGTTTAGACGCTTTTGGTACGGTCCTCAGCGCTTTGGAGGGCAGCGGTTTAATTCGCAAAATCACAGCTGGAACGCTTGCATTTAATGTCGGTATGGTCAAAATCATGGAGCGCTCTGGTATGCGCCACGAGGCAACGCGTAGCGCACAAGAGTTGTTGAATGGCCAGCCTGCTGACATCGTTTACTATGCCAAATTCTGTCACTCCTAGGATTAACGGGCCAATCGCAGTCGTTGCGCACGACGCTGGCGCAGCCAATCTGATTCTCGCTTGGTTAATTGTTTGGAAGTTACCTGTACGCGCCTTCATGCAAGGGCCAGCAAGGCATCTCTGGGAAGTTGCGTTTCCGGATAAACCTCTTTGCCATTCCTTAGATGAGGCGATCGATGGAGCCAACACCCTAATTAGCGGCACTGGTTGGGCTTCCACCTTGGAGCATGATGCGCGGACTAATGCAAAAGCACGTGGTCTTCGGGTAGTGGCCGTTCTAGATCATTGGGTAAATTATCGTTCGCGCTTTGAGCACGCAAGCGGCGCGCTTTGGCCAGACGAGTTTTGGGTTGCTGATGAATTTGCCATGTGCATAGCGCGGGCCACTCTACCCGCCCTGCCTATCCGACAGTTTGAAAATATGTACCTGAAGTCACAGGTTAGTCGGATAGTCGCGGGACCAGGCGATGGCTCACTCTTATATGTTCTTGAGCCAATTCTCGAGCGTTGGGGGCGCAAGCAACCTGGTGAGTTCCAAGCGCTTAACTACGCACTTAGCCAAGTAGACCGCCTGCACCCTCAAGGCGTTTCACATATTATGCTCAGGCCTCATCCGTCTGAGCGCGCAGCAAAGTACGCGCACTGCCTGGATTTTGATCCTCGGATCCGCCTGGACCAATCCTTAGATATTGCGCAAGCCCTCAGTAATTGTGATGTGGTGGTAGGGGTGGAGTCGTTTGCCCTTACCGTCGCGCTTGCAGCGGGGAGGCCAGTCTTTAGTAGCTTACCCCCTTGGGCGCACGAGCTCCGCTTGCCTCACGAGGGCATTCGGCAAATCCGACTCCTTAGCGGCGCGCGGCACGCCGAGGATAGCGTCTAAATACCAGTTAGCGGTAAGCGTAAGCATAGTAGGCCGCGTGTATTTGGCCAAGCGACATTTCCCTGTGTGTGCGAGGAAAGCCAACTCGATTAGATTCTATAAAAGTGACAGCGCAAATCTTAGCAGTACGTTCCCATGCTTCGTGGCTTAGACTCTGCGGGATCACTTGCATGGATCACTTTAGAAGCCTAATTTACCCCTACGAGTTGGACGAAGACGCCCCCTTGGTTAGATGCCGCTTTTCCGCCGGTACATCGCTGGGCAGGCAGCCTGCTGTTCGACCCGGATATGCTTATAGGGACCATTGGAAACGTGACCGCGTCCCTAAGGCTTAAAGCCTCGCATGCGGTGAGTGACCGCAATATGGCCTGCCCGGTCACCAAGGCTTTCGAAATGGTCTTCCCCCAACTCAGTAGACAAATAGGATATCAAAACTGAAATGGAGGTGTGTGAATGCCACGAACAAAATCTGCCTTGGAGTTTAAGGACGAAGCCGTTAGGCAAGTCATCTATGGAGGCCACCCTGTGGTTGATGTAGCCAAGCGGCTTACGATTTCAGAGGGTGCCTTGTACACATGGGTAAGCAAGTTCAGGAAAGCGGATGCGCCCGTAGCGGCCTATCTTCAGGCGATGCAGGCCGAAGTGACTAAGCTCAAGCGGAGCCTACTTTGCCAAGTAGTCCGGGTGAAGTACGCATTCATACAAACACATCGCCGCGAGTTTCGTCTTGCTAGTATGTGCAGGGTTCTGAGAGTTCACTGCAGTGGCTACTACGCTTGGCTGCATGAGCCGTTATCGCCAAGGGCCAAGGTAAATGTTGTGTTGACACCGCGCATCCGAGAGTCAGTTCCAATATGACCAGCCCGACCAGGTATGGGTGACGGATTCCCCGTACATCAGCACGCACGAGGGGTGGAGTACGGGCGCGCGAATGCAAACAGTCCTGGTGCTGGATGCGCTCATGATGGCGGTGTGGCGCAGAAGGCCCAAAGCGCGCGTCATCATTTATTCGGATCAGGGCAGCCAATTTAGCAGCGATGAGCTCAACCATTGGTGCAAGGACAACCGATTGAGCCCAAGTAAGAGTCGCCATGGAAATTGCTGGGATAACGCGGTGGCTGAATCCTTCTTCAGCAACTTGAAAAGCGAGCAGGCCAAGGAAAGGGCTTACAGCACACGGGCTGAGGCCAAGTCAAAAATCTTCAGTTATATCTAGGGTCTCCATAATCGCATCCGACCCCATAAGCATCTGGATCAACCCAGTCCCCTAGAGTTCAAGCGAAAGCATCAAACTATGCCGTGAAAAAAGTTTACAGGTTTGGGGGAATGCCATGAATTTGCCAGGCTGGATGAACAGCCGCCCCTTGGCCAAGGATTACCAGCACCTGGCTCCACGTAAATATCGACTTCCTAATCACTTTTTTTTAAAGCAGCGGAGATCTCTATTGCCCGGTCGCCTGTTTTTTAGGAAGGTTTGCGTGTGAACTACACCTTTTCTAATAAAAACCAGGTGATATCATCTTGTGCAAACTTTGGGTCCCTATGGTAAGAAAAGCCGTAGTCACGAAGAATTAAGTCGCTGTACTTATCAAGTAGTTCGCCCGCAAAATCTCGTTTAAACAGTCGATCTTGATGCCCTCGATAACCTATGGCAACTGGCGTTGGGTTGTAGTACTCGCAGACTAAAATGTACCGATGTGAGCACCTGTACAGCCTGTCGTATATGTTCTGTAGCTGATCTGGATTTACGTGAATCAGAACGCCTTTGATCAAGCTAAGGTCAGATGTCTCCTGTGGTTCAAAATCTAAAATGCTGGTTTCGAATGTGTTTGCCGCACCCACTAGCTCTCGTAAATGGGACGCAGCCTCTGCATTGATCTCGATACCACG
>Ga0206130_10003018_pt1 | contig 22614 bp, 15 predicted proteins | sample Helgoland_Spring_9_FD_148637 | JGI IMG/M metagenome (GOLD analysis project Ga0206130, IMG submission 148637) | Pelagic subsurface seawater microbial communities from Kabeltonne, Helgoland, North Sea - Helgoland_Spring_Bloom_20160512_1 | ecosystem: Environmental > Aquatic > Marine > Epipelagic ... | reverse complement strand
GCAATGATTTAGCCACTTCTTGGGCATAATCGGCCTGAGAATCGGTAATATTCATCACAGCGGCCTGTTCCGGAGCCAACCAGAAGGGAAATGCTCCCTCATACTGTTCGATCAAAATACCTATAAAGCGCTCAAAAGAACCCAGCAGTGCACGGTGCAACATCACCGGCACTTTGCGTGAGCCATCCTCGGCCACATACTGTGCATCCAGACGACCAGGCATGGAGAAATCCACCTGCATGGTGCCGCACTGCCAGACTCGGCCAATGCAATCTTTCAAGGAAAACTCAATCTTGGGGCCGTAAAAGGCACCCTCACCTGGCAGTTCCTGCCAGGGCAATCCTTTGGCATCCAAAGCTTGACCCAATGCCTCTTCGGCACGATCCCAGTCTTCATCAGAACCCACGCGCTGTTCTGGGCGCGTAGACAGCCGATAGATAATTTCAGTAAAGCCAAAGTCTTCGTAGACCTCATGGAGGAAGTCGATAAACTCCGACACCTCAGGCTGAATCTGATCCTCTGTACAGAAAATATGACCGTCGTCCTGGGTAAATGAGCGCACCCTCATAATACCGTGCAACGAGCCCGACGGCTCATTCCTATGGCAGGAACCAAACTCAGCTAGCCTCAGGGGCAAGTCTCTGTAGCTTTTTAAACCCTGATTAAACACCTGCACATGGCAGGGGCAGTTCATGGGTTTAATGGCGTAATTGCGGTCTTCGGTGGTGACCGTAAACATATCATCGCCAAACTTATCCGCATGGCCAGACTTTTCCCAAAGGCTAAAGTCCACCACCTGGGGGGTTTTAATTTCCTGATAGCCGCGCTCAATCTGCTTATCGCGCATAAAGCCTTCAACGGCCTTGTACACAGACCAGCCCTTGGGGTGCCAGAACACGGAGCCAGGGGCCTCTTCCTGCATATGATAGAGGTCCAGTTTTTTGCCAATCTTGCGATGGTCGCGTTTTTCAGCTTCCGCCAGGCGATTGATATAGGCTTTTAACTCTTTCTTATTGGTCCAGGCAGTGCCATAGATGCGCTGCAACATTTCGTTATTGCTGTCGCCACGCCAGTAGGCGCCTGCTACCTTGGTTAGCTTAAAGGCAGGTAATTTTGCAGTGGAAGGCACATGGGGGCCGCGGCAGAGATCAATAAAATCTCCCTGACGGTAAAGGCCGATGGGCTCGCCGGCGGGAATGCTGGCAATAATTTCGGCTTTGTACTCCTCGCCCATCTCTCTAAAAAATGCCACAGCCTCGTCCCGGTCCCATTCTTCGCGAGCAATGCTGTGATCAGCCTGGACCAGTTCAGTCATGCGCGCCTCTATGGCCTCCAGGTCTTCCGGGGTAAAGGTGCGCTCAAAGGCAAAGTCATAATAGAAGCCATCTTCAATTACAGGACCAATGGTTACCTGGGCTGAGGGGAACAGCTGCTTCACCGCCATAGCCAGCAAGTGGGCCGAAGAGTGACGAATAATATCCAGCGCCTCATCGGAGCGATCGGTCACGATCGCCAGGCTGGCATCTTCGCTCATTAAATAAGAGGCATCCACAACCTCTCCATTGACCACGCCTGCAAGAGTAGCCTTGGCCAGGCCGGCGCCAATATCAGCAGCCACATCGGCCACGGAGATAGGGTTATCGAAAACGCGTTGGGAACCATCAGGCAGGGTAATTGCAGGCATAGTACTTTCCTTTTCAGTGGTGACCCATACCAGAGGCCACATGAGTTAAAATATTTAGCGCGCATTTTACCCTGTATCGCCCTAGATACAAGCCTATTCCCAAGATGAGTTGGGTTATAATGAAGCTCTTTCTTGCACTGAAGTTTAGTTATCTTATGAAAATCTATGTAGACGCCGATGCCTGCCCCACAGTCATTAAAGATATCCTCTATCGCGTATCGCAGCGCACAGGTATAGAGGTGATTCTGGTGGCCAATCAAGCCCTATCCACACCCCGAATCCCCACTGTCCGCAGCATTCAGGTCAGTCAGGGCTTTGATGTGGCAGACGACCATATAGTTGAGCTAGTAGAGGCAGATGACCTAGTAATTACCGCAGATATTCCGCTGGCCGCCGAAGTAATTGATAAGGGTGGCAAGGCACTTAACCCGAGAGGTGAGCTCTATTCCAAGGCGAATATTAAAGCGCGGCTAAATATGCGGGATTTTATGGACAGTATGCGCAACAGCGGTGTGCAGGTGGGTGGCGGGCCCCCTCCCCTGTCTCAGCGAGATCGAATGGAGTTTGCCAATGCGCTAGATAAGTATTTGGCACAGTTTGGTTAAAAAGCCCAAAGCGGGGCTTGATTCATTTCAAATCCCATTGCCTGACAAAACCAATGAGCGTCTCCATAGTTGTTTCTGGGCATACAAACTTTCGTCTTAACTGGGTCGGACCTGCACAAGTAATTGGAAAATAGGCAAAAGCATCTTGTAAATGCACTTTTAGCGCCTTCGTGGCCGACTATCTTCCATCAAATCATCTAATTTAGATTGCGCCTTATCAAAGTCCTCTAAATCTATAACCTCAATCATCTCGCATTCATCGCGAATCATCTCCGCAATATGGCCTGGGTAGTGCCTGCAGTCTTCAGGTCTGCTTAGGTAGATAGCGCAAGTATATTTCTCTTTGCCCTGCCCAGGCTCAACCTCAAGAAAAGGGCAGCGAGTCAACTGCACGCCGGTATCCGGATCAAACCAGATATCATTGCCTTTTACATATTGGTAAATATGCGGCTCAAACAGCTCCCACATATCGATTTCGGCCGCTGTTGCAGACAGCGCGCCGTCACCGTATTTAAGACAACACTTGCCACATTGGTTACAGTCTTTCATATGCTGAATGGGTTCACTGTCGGTGGTAGGGAGAAAGTGTATCACCGACAGTCCACCCAGGTGGTGGGTTTAGCCTATGTAAGGGGGCGGGTCTATGTATGGCCTATCGCCGAAGAAATATAACAGTTTAATTATGAGGCCTCTCGCCCTCATAATAATTATTATCGAGACGCTCTGGTAATATGTTATCGGGGGTATTTTTATATTCTTTAACTAACTGATTTACATATAAAAAATGACCAGGACTTAAGTGCATTACTCTTTTATCGGGGCACTTTTTGTGGGGTGTCGTTGATTTCTAGAAATAAACCGGCATACTGTTTTTATATACAGTTCCGTGAAAAGGGAGTTTCGCAATGTCGTCATCACCATTCCTTGGGTCTATCCGCGAATATATGCTAATTCGGCATTATAGTATTCGTACAATAAAGTCATATTTATATTGGACAAAGTACTTTATTCCATTCCACGATAAGAGCCATCCCGAATCTCTTTCGAAGAAAAATGTTGAGCGGTTCTTAACCCATCTAGTTGTGGAACGGAATGTTTCCCAATCGACTCAATCTGTTGCTTTAAACGCATTAGTCTTTCTTTATCAAAAGTTTTTAGGTCAGCCGCCTATAAATCTCGGTGATTTTAGAAAGGCGTCGCGTCAGCGGAAGCTACCTGTCGTTTTGACGAAGGATGAAGTATCGCTTATCTTTAGGCAACTCAAAGGCGTACATTAGTGGTCAGGTTATTCCCCTGTATTTATTAGGTTCAGACTAGAATTTAATGGCTGAAAAGGCACAGGAACATCGGCTTGATTCTTTGCCTGGCAAGCTACCGCAGAAAGTCTGACTTTCCATTTGGCCCAGCAACTTATAGCTAACCATTGGTTTGGGCTATAAGAATTACTAACTCACCAAGTAAGACAGTTTAAGAGGAGAAATCCCCACCTCTGATGTGAATATTGGCAGATGATTGGATTGGGAGCTGAGCAGAGAAAGATCTATTTGATTATTAAAAACAGGGGATTACCGCCCCAAGAGCACATTAATTGTTTGAGTTAAAAAGTTTAAGCCACGAAATAGCTAAATATCCAACAACCGCCCAATCTGGGCCGCCGTGAATGGCCAGCCCTTTTCGCTGCCATCCGGCAGGGCCACCACTGGAATACGAGTACCGTAGCGTTGCTTTAGGTCTTCACTCTCTTGGATATTCACTTCCACCAGCTCCCAGCCCTGCTGTGATATTAGCGGATAGAGAATGGTTTTGGCCTGCTCGCAGAGATGACAGCTGGGGCCCGTATACAATGTCAGCTGCTTAACCAAAACTGCTGCGCCTGGTGATTTTCCAAACATTGTGAATACGCGGGTTGCGCTCAAAATCCATATCCAATGTTTGGGGCGTGATATTTTGGCAATCAAACTGGCGCTCAGTGAGCTCGTCCATTTTAAATTTGCGGAAGTTATTGGAGAAAATCAGTACGCCATTGGGGGCCAGTTTGGCCATGGCATTGCGGATCATATCGCCATGATCTCGCTGTATATCGAGCACTGAATCCATTTTCTTGGAGTTGGAGAAGGTGGGTGGATCAAGGAAGATCACATCGTACAGCTCCCCCTCTTCTTCCAACCACTTGAGGCAGTCGGCGCGCAGCAGTTGATGCTTACTGGCACTCAAGTTGTTTAATTCAAAGTTGCGGCCAGCCCAATCCAGGTAGGTGTTGGACATATCTATGCTCAGTGAGCTTTTGGCGCCCGCCAGAGCGGCCTGCACTGAGGCAGCGGCGGTATAACAAAATAGGTTGAGAAAGCTCTTGCCCTTCACCAGATCGCCAATCATGGCACGCACTGGGCGATGATCGAGAAATAGGCCGGTATCCAAATAGTCAGAGAGATTAACCTCAAACCGCCCGCGTCCCTCGGTTACCTCAATAATATCGCTGGCACCCTCGGTTGCGCGCTGATACTGGCTGTCACCCTTTTGACGGCGGCGCTCTTTGTAATGGGTTTTGCCGCGATAACTGGCAGAGAATTCTTTAACTGCCTGCTTAACCTCGGCAAAGCGCTCGCGGGCAACCTTCTCGGAGATGGTCGCCGGCGGGGCATATTCCTGCACATAGACAGACTGATCGTAGATATCCACGGCCACGGCATATTCGGGGATATCGGCATCGTAGAGTCGGTAGCAGCTAATATTGGATTTTTTGCGCCAGCCATCCAAGCGGCGCTGATTTTTCTTTAGTCGATTGAGCACCATGCGCGCACCTTCGGTCAGCTCTTGGGCCGGTGCAGGTGTGCTTAACCGCTCGGCAATGCGAGCGGACTTGGAGGTCATATCGGTAAATACCAGCAACTTACAGGGAATGGTGCCGTTAAATAAACTGTACTGTTTGGTGGGGCTTAGGTCAGTTTCTCGACCCAGGTCCACATTGCCGGTAAAGATAGCGGCCTTCCAGCCAGTAAAGTTCTTTTGCAGCACTGTGCCCAGTTTTTGGTACAGGGGAATCAACTCGTCAATCTCACCCAGGCGTTCACCATAGGGGGGGTTGGTCAGCAATAGACCATGTTCTGCTGTGGGTTTGCCAAACTGGTCGATTGGCTTGTGGGCCAGACGAATATGCTCATCCAATCCGGCGTTTTCAATATTTTGCGTAGTAAATTCCAGCACCCGTGGGTTGGCATCGTAACCGCGAATATCCAGCTCGAGCTTTTCCAGCCCGGCGGCCTTGCGCTCCTGAGCTTCGACTACCAACGAATTCCAAAGCGCCTGGTCGTGCTGCAGCCAGTAATGGAAACCATAGTGCCCCCGCAGAATGCCCGGGGCTATATCTGCGGCCATCATGGCGCCTTCTATAATCAATGTGCCGCTGCCGCACATGGGGTCTAGCAGGGCTCCACCCTGAGATGCAATCTCTGGCCAGCCAGCGCGCAACAATAGTGCTACTGCGAGATTTTCTTTTATAGGGGCGCTGCCCTGCCCACTTCGATAACCTCTGCGGTGCAAACTTTCACCGGAGATATCCAGGGATACAGTTACCCGACCTTTATGCTGGCGCACCTGAATACGAATATCCGGGTTTTTGGTATCCACATCCGGGCGCTCGCCCTCAATGCGACGAATACGGTCTACCACCGCATCCTTGACCCGCTGGGAGCCATACATGGTGTTGTCGATATGACGGGAGGTGCCTATAAAGTCTATAGCTATGCTCTGGGCGGCCGTAAAGTGGCTCTCCCAGGCAATATCGTTACATTGTTGATATAGATCATCTGCACTGTTGAGCATAAAACTGTGCAGCGGCAGTAAAATGCGGTTGGCCAGCCTTGACCAGAGACAGGCGCGATAGGCCAGCTCCAACGAGCCCTCGAAGTGCACGGCGGCCACGGTTTCCTTGACCCCAGAGGCACCCAGCTGTTGCAACTCGTTTGCTAGCAGAAGCTCCAGTCCCTTGGGACAGGTAGCCAACCATGACTGATGATCCATTCCGACACTCACAAATATGACCCTTTCATTACTTCTAGGAATAACGCGCAGTTTATATAGACAAACAAAATCTTCGACAGAATCGGGAGAATTTGGTCAACTGGTATCAGCGCAAAAAGGCGCTCATTCTATCGCTCTTTAAACAATTTTGTTTGATAAAAACTGCTCTCAGCAGATTTTATAAGCTGAACAGCAGTTTCCTAAATAAACCCTTAGGAGATGATGTGAAAAAACATAAAAGAGATCAGGACCACCGGTCGTATGTGAAAGGCTATCAGGCCGCGATTCAAGAACGTTCATTGGCAACATGCCCCTATCAAGAACAATCGATTATGGCGTATCACTGGTCAAGAGGTTGGCGCGAGGGACGCGAGGATTACTGGAATGGATTTAATCAGGCTTCTTTCCAGCAAAAAGCCGCTAGTTTATAAATAGGCTCTCTTAGTAAATACGCGATTTAAGCTGAGTTAAATTCATCATAAACTGCTAAATAGCACTAAACAGCACTAAATAGCACTAACAAGAATTAACAGCGAATCAAACTTAAGCGGAAATCTGTTCCGCTTCCGGCTCACAGACAAAAGAACTTGATGAGCCACCAAAAAGGCCGCAACTCATGTGAAGTTGCGGCCTTTTTTTTAGGATCGCCCTGCCTCCAAGGATGCCTGCACCAGATCCAGCAGCTCTCTGAGAGCCACAGAAATCATGGCAAAATCCGGTGCTGCGCTGCGGCGCAAATCCTTGACCATCGACTGCCAGCGATCAATTAGCGGCTGCTGCTGAACCTGCCAATCTTCAAATACCGACTGCATATTCTCAGCATTCGAGGCCAGCAGACAGCTGGTTAAACGGCGGCGCTGACTCTCCAGATCATCCACATAGGACTCTCGGGCCAGGTCTTGCCAGCGATTTTCCGGCTGCAGGCCCACAATCTGAGCCATAAACCAATCCAGAGATAGATACTCGCCCAGAGTAAAGTACAGCTGAGCTGTCTGCTCTACGGCTCTGTCCTGCTTGAGCGCTGTATCCACAATACCCAGACTTAAAAAGATGCTATCAGAGGCCGCCAATCTGGCCGCCATCTGAGGCTCTACAGACCTGTTGATCAGCGAGTCTTTTTCTATGCCCCAAAGCCCCACCCACTCTTGCTGCTCTCGCTTGGGCATATGTTCAATCACCGCCAACATAGGCTCGGCAAACTGCTGAATAATCAGGTCGCAGTCCAGGTTAAGCCTGCGGTTGCGCAGAAACCATCTGGTGGTTCGACGCACCAGGCGAATCAGCCTGTGCAATAGATCCAGCTGCACATCCGCAGCCAGATTGTTGTCGGTTTCAATACTCTGCCAAAGCTTATCAATACCCAAAATATTGATCACAATGGTATAGGCGCGAATCACCTCGCCACTGGAAGCGCCGGTGGATTCCATCTGCCTAAAGAAGAAGCTAAAGCCCATGCGATCCACCAGATCATTAGCTAGCTGGGTCGCGGCAATCTCGTGGCTCAGCTGGTGCTGCGCAACCGCTTGCGGATAGCGATCAATCAGCTGCTGAGGAAATGCCCGATTTACCGATCTGGCCAGCCAGGGTTCAGACAACAGGTCGGCTTCCAGCAGAGCTTCTTTTAACATTACCTTGGAGTAACAGACCAGCACAGATAACTCGGGCCTGGTCCACACCGGCAGATTGCGGTTAATACGCTCGCTGAGCTGGTCATCTGTGGGCAAAAATTCCAGTTCCCGGTCCAGGCGGCCAGTCTCTTCGAGCCAGGCCATAAACCTCTGGTATTCCGCGTACTGCTCACCACTGCGGTGCATTGCCAAGCTGATAGCCTGAGTCTGACGCCTATTATTGTGTAAAACCAGATCGGCCACAGTGTCGGTCATAGAGGCTAAAAATTGATTGCGCTCATCCATTTCCAGACGGCCAGCCATAACCTCTTTATTGAGCAGTATCTTGATATTAACTTCATGGTCAGAGCAGTCGACGCCGCCAGCATTATCTATAAAGTCGGTGTTACAGAGGCCGCCATTAAGGCAGAATTCAACCCGCGCCCGCTGGGTCATGCCCAGATTGCCACCTTCACCAAACACCTTACAGCTCAGCTCACTACCATTAATGCGCAGGCTGTCATTGGCCCTGTCACCCACCTGCAGATGGCTCTCTGCAGAGGCTTTCACATAGGTACCAATACCGCCGTTCCATATAAGATCAACCTCAGATTTAAGCAGTGCGGTGATCAGCTGGGTAGGCGTCAGCTCATTCTCATCTATATTAAATCGCGCCTTAATTTGCGGTGTCAGCTTCAGCGACTTAGCTGACCGGGAATATACGGCGGCGCCCTCAGATAGCAGAGATTTATCAAAGTCATCCCAGGTGCTTCTGGGTGTTTCGAACAAACGCTTGCGCTCTTTAAAGGTCGCCGCAGCAACCGGATTTGGGTCTACAAAAATATGCTGATGATTAAAGGCCGCCACCAGCTGAATATGTTGGGATAACAGCATGCCATTGCCAAAGACATCACCACCCATATCACCTATGCCAACTACGCTGAAGTCCTGCTGTTGAATATCCATACCAATTTCACGGAAATGGCGCTGTACCGCAACCCAGGCTCCCCGGGCTGTAATACCCATACCTTTGTGGTCATAACCATTGCCTCCACCTGAGGCAAAGGCATCTCCGAGCCAGAATTGATTGGCCTCGGAAATTTCATTGGCTATATCAGAGAAGGTAGCTGTGCCCTTATCTGCAGCCACTACCAGATAGGGGTCATCCCCATCCCGGCGCACCACGTCCTGCGGCGGTATCACCTGGCCCTCAATGAGGTTATCAGTAATATCGAGCAGAGCCTGTATATACAGCATATAACTAGCTATGCCCTCTTGCAGCCAGGTCTCTCTGCCCTCTGCCATAGAGGCCTGCTTAGCCACAAAGCCCCCTTTGGCGCCTGTGGGTACTATCACAGCATTTTTAACCTGCTGAGCCTTCACTAGGCCGAGCACCTCGGTGCGGTAATCCTCGAGCCGATCTGACCAGCGCAGGCCACCGCGGGCCACTTTGCCACCACGCAGATGCACACCCTCTACCCGGGGCGAATAGACAAAGACTTCAAAGGCAGGCTTGGGTTTAGGGGCCAGAGACAGTTTTGCAGACTCCAGCTTGACCGAGATATAGGATTTGTGGGTGCCATCGGCAAAGGTTTGGAAAAAATTGGTGCGCAGAGTTGCCTGAATCACCTCAAGATAGCCACGAATCACATTGTCTTCGCTGATATTGTCGACCGCATCCAGGGCTTCAACTATCTTATTAACCAGACCGGCCGAGCGGTCACTGCGGCTATTACCCGCATAACGGGGATCAAAATAACTTTTAAACAGTGCCACCAGATTGCGGGTGATATCCAGATAGCGAGACAATGTATCTGCAATAAAGTCCTGGCTGTAGGAAATGCCCAACTGTTTAAGGTAGCGAGCGTAGAGGCGCAACATAGCCACCGCGCGCCAGTCGAGACGCGCGCCTATAACCAGTCGGTTAAAGCTGTCATTCTCTGCATCGCCCTTCCATACGGTACTGAGCGCCTCTTTAAAACTGCCCTGCACCGCCGAGACATCCACATTCACGTCCAGGGAGAACGATAGATTAAATTCTTGCATCCACAGCTGATGCTCATTGTCTGGCTGTATCAGATAGGGATGCTCCATAACCACTCGGAACCCCAGATTCTCCAACATGGGAATCATATCTGAGAGTTCCAGAGGCGCATGGCGATGGAATAGCGCCAGCTGCAAGTCATTGTTCTCTGCCTGGTGCTGATGCTTTAGATCTATGGCCAGCTCAGTGGCATCCTCCAAGCCATCGAACAATGCTATATGAGCCAGCGCCTCATCCGGAGCATAGAGCTCTCTATAGGCCGAGGGAAAGGCGCTTCTAAAGCGCCGACCCAGAGCCAGGCCATCGGCCTCACCCAGAGTCTCCAGCGCACGATCAGCAAAGGTATCGGACCAACCCCTGGTCACCTGCTTTACCAGCTCCTCAAGCTGCCTACCCTGTACCTTAAGTTTTTTCTTATTGCTGATCTGATAAACCAGGTAGATTCGCACCAACACAGATTCTGGCAAGAACTGGGTGCTGTATTCATTTTCTGTTGAATCCAGCTGCTCACCTATAACCTGCTGAATTTTCTGCCGGGCGCTGGTACTGAAATGTTCTCTGGGAATATAGACAATACAGCTGACAAACTTGTCGAAGGGGTCCGGGTGAACAAACACTCGCGTGGCTCGCCGCTCATAGATCTGCCAGATACCTATAATAGTTTCAGCCAGGGCCTCGCGGCCAACATGAAACAGCTCGTCCCGCGGATGGAAATCCAGAATTGCCATCAACGCCTTGCCATCGTGGCTATTGGGACTAAAACCAGAGTGCTCCAACACCCAGTTAACTTTTTTGCGCAACAGTGGGATACGCCGCGGACTGTAGGAATAGAACTGCGAGGTATACAGCCCAAGAAAGCGCACCTCACCAATGGGTTGCCCAGACTTATTGTAGCGTTTGACTACTATATAGTCTGAGTACACATCCCTGTGCACCCGCGAGCGCTCAGAGGATTTGGTCACAGCCAGAAGATCATCGCTCTGATAGAGCCCACTGACCCCAGGGCTCAACTCATCGATTAACTCCCGCCGAGCTTCGCGCCCGTATTTTTTAAACAGGCCGCAGCGGCTTTCTGGTACTTCGCACAGATACTGTTTGCCGCCCTCGGGCACCAGGTTATATTCGACACAGCCGGTAAAGGTAAAGTAACCATTGTAAATCCAGCGTAAAAACTCCAGAGACTCCTCCAGATCTTCAACCTCTGGAGCATTTTCTTGAAGTTCAACAATCAGGCCATCAACACGCTGGCGCATGGGGTCGAAAGCGTCGACCACTTCCTCCACATCGTCCAGAACGGCCATCAATTCGAGCTGCAGATCAGCCAACTCTGACTCGGCGTGAAGATCCACCTCGACAAGAATAAGCGCTTCGCGCTGAGCGCCCTCTAAATAATCCTTGTGGGTGCTTTCAAGCAACCCCTGATCATTGCGCAGGGCCCACACAGGATTACTCTGCAATGTATAGATATTAAGCCCGCGGCGGTTGAGTACAATGCGCAGGGAGTCCACCAAAAACGGCATATCCCGCTGATTGATATAGATACTGGTGTAGCGGCTGGACCAACCATCAGACTCAGGTCTAGGATTAAATACCCGCAGTGCTGCATGGCAGCCATTAACCGGCTCGGCCGCCAGCGCACTAAAACTGAGCAACCCCCAGAGACTGTGAAAAATATCCTCTGCAGGGCGATCTAAATAGTCGGCATCTGGATAAAAGTGCATGGCGCTGACAACAAACTGCTCAAATTGTCTAGCCTGGGATTTATTGAGATTCTTTTTGGCAATACTGGTCAGCGACTTTAGCAAATCAGTGCGCTGGCCTTTAGTTTTTGCATCCATGAGCGGGCTTTGAAACCTTTTTGTGTTTTATAAGTCTGTAATCTGGTGTTATTCAATGTCCTATATGCAGAGTAACAAATAGCAGTTGAATTTAGATACAAAAATTTAAACCATTTGCCAACAAATAATGACATTAGTTCTGTCTAAATATAGACCAAAATCCTGCCATTACAGGCCATATAAAACTGCATTTGAGACTTGCCCTCTTTGCAACTAAACTCTGCATCCGCTTTAACAACCGAACCAATTTTTAGGGGTTACTTTTGCACCAGAATATAAATCAACTCAAGGACTGGCTGGCCAGCAAAATTGTCGGCCAGGAACATCTGATAGAGCGATTGATGATCGCCTTGCTCGCCGATGGTCATCTTCTTGTAGAGGGCGCCCCTGGGTTGGCCAAGACCAAGGCTATCAAGACATTGTCCGAGGGTATGGATGCCGACTTTCACCGGGTTCAATTCACGCCTGATTTGCTGCCGGCGGATATCACAGGCAGTGATATCTATCGCCCCCAGGAAGGTACCTTTGAATTTCAGGCTGGGCCTCTATTTCACAACCTGGTACTGGCTGATGAAATTAACCGTGCGCCAGCCAAGGTGCAGTCTGCCCTGCTGGAAGCTATGGCTGAACGTCAGATATCCGTAGGCAAAAACACCTATCCACTGCCCGAGCTATTTCTGGTTATGGCAACCCAGAACCCCATAGAGCAAGAGGGTACCTACCCCCTGCCCGAGGCACAGATGGACCGCTTTCTGATGCATATTATGGTCGACTACCCGGCACCGGAAACCGAGCGTATGATCCTCAACCTATCCCGTCAGGAAGCACTGAAGGCTGAGCAGACCGGCGTCGAAGCTCTGACCCAGGAGACCCTATTTGAAGCTCGCAAGCAGGTGCTAGCCGTGCATATGGCCGAGCCTGTTGAGGAGTATCTGGTGCAACTTATTCTGGCCACCAGAAATACCAGTGCCTACGGCGGCGATCTGGCCCTGTGGCTAGACTTTGGCGCCAGCCCCAGGGCCACTATTGCCCTGGACCGCTGCAGCCGCGCACTGGCCTGGATGGAGGGGCGAGACTTTGTTACCCCAGACGATATTCGCGCTGTTGCTCAGGATGTATTGCGCCATCGTCTGATTCTTAGCTTCGAAGCTGAAGCTGCTGGCATCACCGCCAACCAGGTGATAGACAAACTGCTGGCCACGGTGCCCTCAGCCTAGCGGCCTGTCACTGATGAATCAGTCAGATAACAGCCAGCCAGGCAGCCAATCAGAGGGCGATCACCCAGCGATTGCCAATCTTAGCCATATGGTCAAGCTGCGCCATGGCGCTCGTGAACTGACTGGATTTCCCAGAATACAGGCGCGACAGATGCTTGCGGGCGGGCATAAATCTAAGTTTCGCGGTCGCGGTATGGATTTTGATTCGGTGCGCACCTATCAGCCCGGAGATGATGTGCGCAGCATTGACTGGCGAGTAACGGCCCGCACCCAGACTCCCCATACCAAAATTTTTACGGAAGAGCGCGAGCGCCCCATTTTGGTCATTAGTGATCTGCGCAGCTCTATGTTCTTTGGCAGCCAGCGACTCAAATCTGTGGTTGCCTGTGAAATCTCTGCCGCCCTGGCCTGGGCCGGTCTGGCAGCCAATGACCGGGCTGGCGGCCTGGTCTTTGGTGCTCAGCAACAGACTGATATTAAGGCTCGCCGCAGTCATCATGCGGTGCTGCAATATATTCACAGTCTGCAGGAGTTCAGCGGTAAGTTACTCAACCCAGAACCAGATCGCTTTAGCCTTGCCCAGCTACTGGAAGAATCGCGACGTTTTATACTGCCTGGCAGCACCGTCTTTATTGTCAGCGACTTCCATGATCTGGATAACAGTTGCGAGCGCCATCTGTTCGAACTGGCGCGCCATGCCAACCTTAATTTCTGTCATGTTTTCGATAGCATAGAAACTGAGCTGCCACCGCCCTCAGTGTATGCAGTTACAGACGGCCAGCAACAGACCCTGCTGGACACTGGTAGCCAAAAACTGCGCCAGCGCTATGCGGATGCCTTTATGCAGCGCGGCCAGACCCTGCGCAAATTGAGCGAACAGCTTTCTGCTGGGCTGCTGCCCTTTGATACCGCCGACAATATAATGTCGGTGCTGGCCCGCGCCTATGGCAAACGTCGCAGCTCGTCTCGATCCAGCAGGTCAGCGCAACCATGAGTATCGCACCATGAACCCTAGCGACCCTCTGGCCGAGCTGCGGGATATTCATCTGCCCAGTAGCGTATCAGCCTGGCCACTGGCCCCGGGCTGGTGGATACTTATTGCTATCGCCTGCGCTGGGCTGAGCGCACTGTTTATTGTTTGCCTTCGCCGCCACCGAGCCCGCCTCTATCGTCGGCAGGCCCTGATACAGTTGCAACAGATTGAGCAGAGTTCTAACAACCAGGTTGTGGCTCTGATAGAGCTGCTCAAGAAAACCGCCAATAGCGCTTACCCGGGCCAACATTACAGCAGCCTGAGCATCAATGAATTTTTTATATTCCTCGCGCAGAGCTGTCCGGCGGCACTGTTCCCCAAGCCGCCAGACAACCTCAATAGCCTGCTCTATGCAAAAGAGACCGAACTGGACCCTCAGCTCGCAGAACAGCTGATTAAAAATACAAGGGTCTGGATTCGCCAACACCTGCCCAGCCATAAACTGGATTATCAGTCCCTATGTTAAATTTAGTCTGGCCCTGGGTGCTGGCGCTGGCCCCGATACCATTTATCTATCGCTGGTGGCGCAAACCAGCAGCCACTAATACCAGGGCACTGCGCGCACCATTGCTGGCCAGTGCGGCAGAGGGTATCAATAGCGCAGATGGCAGCCAGCAATGGCTGAGGCGATTACTGTTACTGCTGCTCAGCCTCTGTTGGCTAGCCAGTCTTTTGGCGCTGTCCCGACCCCTCTGGGTGGGCGAACCTGTGGCTCTGCCCACCGATGGTCGAGACATTTTATTAGCCGTAGATATTTCCGGCAGTATGGCGCGCGATGATATGGAGTTGCGAGGGCGACAGGTCAACCGATTAGTGGCGGTAAAATCTGTGGTCGGTGACTTTGTAGTGGAGCGCAAAGGTGACCGACTGGGGCTAATACTCTTTGGCGAAAAAGCCTATCTGCAGACACCGCTCACCTTCGATCGCCTAACTATGCAAACTCTGTTAAACGAGGCGCAAATTGGCTTTGCGGGTAACAATGGCACAGCTATTGGCGACGCCATAGGGCTGGCAGTTAAACGCCTTCAGGAACGCCCAGAAAATCATCGCGTGGTTATCCTGCTGACTGACGGTGCCAACAATGCCGGTGAACTGGATCCATTAAAAGCTGCAGATTTAGCCCGCCGCGCCAAGGTTAAAATCTACACCATAGGCATAGGTGCCGAGGTTCAGGAAACCTGGGGGCTGTTTGGCAAGCGAGTCACCAACCCCAGCGCCGATCTGGATGAAACTGCCCTCAGCAATATTGCAGAAGCCACTGGCGGCCAGTTTTTTCGCGCCAGAAATCCTCAGGAGCTGCAGGCAATTTATGAAGAACTTAACCGACTGGAACCCATAGAGCAGGATGCCGAAACCCTGCGCCCTATAGCTGCTCTATTTCACTGGCCTCTGGGCTTAGCCTTTGTGCTTAGCCTGTTGATCGCACTGCTACGTTTTGTTACAGGTAACCCCAGAGGTGAGCATGTCTGACTGGCTACCTGCCCTGAGCGATTTCCATTTTATGCGGCCCTGGTGGTTTTTGGGTCTGGTCCCAGCTCTGCTGGCCCTAGGTCTATACCAATGGCGCAGGCGCAGTGCCGGTAATTGGGAGAAAATTATCAACCCAGCCCTGCTGCCCTTTTTAATGGAGGGCGCTGGCCTTAGCAGTCGTAAATCTAACTGGTTATTAACTGGCCTGGGTTTGGCCTGGGCAATTTGCTGCATCAGCCTGGCTGGTCCAACCTGGCAACAGTTACCTCAGCCTGTGCTTAAACAGGACAGTGCTGCCATACTGGTATTTGATCTGTCCCCCTCCATGCTGGCCGAAGATGTTTCCCCCAGCCGCCTGGTCCGAGCGCGCTTTAAATTAATCGATATTCTTAACAGTCGCCGCGAAGGTTTTACTGCACTAGTAGTCTATGGTGGAGAAGCTCATACAGTGTCGCCCCTGACTGAGGACAACAATACCATCATCAGTCTGGTGCCCATACTGCACCCAACGCTCTTGCCAGAGTACGGCAGCAATACCGAAGAGGCCGTAGCCATGGCCATAGAACTGGCTGCCAATGGTGGCTATGAACAGGCTGATATTATTTTAATTAGCGATGGGGTTTCCCCCGCGGCCTTTGGCAGCATCAAAACAATTATCGGGCAAGCGGGAAAATATCGCCTATCAATACTTGGGGTGGGTACTGCCGAGGGTGCGCCAATTCCCCTGGGTAGCAGCGGCTTTGTTAAAGACCGCAGCGGCAGTATTCTTATTCCCAAGCTGGACTCAGCTTCAATGCAGAGACTGGCCAATAGCAATGCTGGTATCTATCGCGATATCAGCGCCGATGACAGCGATATCAATGATTTGTTAAAAGTCACAGAACAGAGTTTTACCGATGCGACCAGAGAGGTAGATCGCTCCTTTGATCTTTGGGATGACCAGGGATTTTGGCTGATTGTGCTGCTTTTACCTGCATTGATCCTTAGCTTTCGCAAAGGCTCAGTGGTAGTGATACTGATCGCTCCGCTACTCAGCCTGAGCGAACCGGTCACCGCCTCCATCTGGCAGGACCTTTGGCAGAATCCAGACCAGCAAGGCCTAGAAGCCTTAGATGCTGGTGATGCAGCTGCGGCCCAGAGTCTGTTTGAAGATAGTCAATGGCGTGGCAGCGCTGCCTATCGCGCCGAGGATTACGCGAGTGCCATTGGTGAATTTATTGGCCAAGATAGCCCAGACGCCCATTACAACCGCGGCAATGCCCTGGCCAAGTCCGGAGATCTGGAGGGCGCTATCGACGCCTACAATAGAGCACTTGAGTTGCAGCCAGAGATGGAAGATGCATTAGCCAATCGCGACCTTGTCGAGAAGCTACAACAGCAGCAAGAGCAAAATAAAGAGCAGGAGCAGGATCAAGACCAACAATCAGATCAGCAACAACAAAACCAGGATCAGAACCAAGAGTCCTCACAACAGCAGAACCAAGAATCTCAGCAGTCACAGAATAAAGAGCAAGGGGAAGAAGGCAGCGAGCAACAGCAGGAGGCCAAGACACAAAAAGAGCAGCAGGAAGAGGAAAAGCAGCAGGAAGAGGAAGAGCAACAGACAGAGCGACAGGAACAGCAGCAAAAAGAACAGGAGCAGGAGCAGGAGCAGAAAGCCCAGCCCGCAGACCCTGAACTCAGTGACCAAGAGAAGCAAAACCAACAGGAAATCGAGCAGATGTTGCGCCAGGTACCAGATGATCCCGGCGGTCTGCTGCGAGAAAAATTTCGCTACCAGTCGCGGCAGCGTGCACTGGAGCAACGACGTCCCAAACCACCCAACGAGCAAGAGCGCTGGTAAATGAATGTACAGTCTTTAAAACTATTAATTGCCTTCTGTCTGATCACAGCCTCAGTTTTCAGCTGGGCAGAACTGACAGCTAAAGTTGACCGCAATCTGTTAGATACCAATGAAACAGTGCAGCTGGTGGTTCGCTACAGTGGCCAGGCAATGACCTCAGAGCCCGACTTTGGGGTTCTGCAAAAAGACTTTGACATACTCAGCAACAATCGCCAGCAGCAATACTCCTGGATCAATGGTCAATCTCAATCCTACACTGACTGGAATATGGTGCTTATGCCGAAGCGCAGCGGCACTATTCTAATTCCCTCCATCAGCTACAAAAATGAAGTGAGCAACGCCTTAGAAATAACTGTGCGCCCGGTCAATAGAATTACCGCAGGAGCAGGCAAGCAACCGGTTTATACCGAGACCCTGGTTGACAGACAGGCGGTCTATATTCAACAGCAAATTATTCTGACCCAGCGCCTGTACACCTCGGTGCAGCTCCAGGACCTGAGCCTATCGGAGCTGGAGATAGACAATGCTCTGGTAAGACGCATTGGTGAAAATCAATTTCAAAAAATGATTAATGGCCGCAATTATCTGGTTATAGAAGTCAAGTACGCGCTATTTCCTCAGGTCAGCGGAAAGCTGGATATTCCCCCCATGAGGTTCGGCGCTTTTGAGAGTAGCAGTCGACAATTTGGTGCTTTCTCCAGTCGCGGCAAGCAGCTCTTCCGCAATACTCAGGCCAAGACCATAGATGTGATGGCCAAGCCCGCCCATATAGCACCGGCCGAATGGATGCCCAGCAGCAGGGTCGAACTGCAGGAACAGTGGAGCAGCGACATCAATAATTTAACACTGGGTGAGCCAATCACCCGAACCATTAGCCTGAGCGCGCAGGGCCTGACCGGAGCTCAGATTCAACCCTTAGCCAATCCAGAGAGTACTGATTACAAAACCTATCCGGACCAAGCAAAAATTGAGGAGCAGATAAGCTCCGCCGGTATCCTCGGCACCCGCACTGAAACAGTGGCTCTGGTACCTATGCGTATGGGGGAGATTCTTATGCCGCCCATTGAAGTGCGCTGGTGGGATACCGAAAACCAGCGCATGCGGACTAGCACAGTACCAGCGGTGACCTTACAGGTGGGCGCTGCCGCTACTATTGCATCTGCGCCCCTGTCCCAGCTGCAGGCAGATCAGCCGAGCACCCCACTGGCACTGACACCGCTGAGCATACAGCCAGAACCACTGGAACAATCAGCATTGGTCAAATGGTCGCTGGCATTTAACGCACTGCTGCTTACCGCCCTGATTGCGCTGTTTACAATACGCAGAAAACAACCCTCGCGGCGCAGCCCTCAACAGACCGCTGATGATAGTCTGCAGCTCAGTCTCAGCCAAAAATTAAAGCTGGCAGAAAAACAGGCTGGAGAAAATAATCTCACCGGCATGCGCGATAGTATTTTGGACTGGGGTAAAACACTGCTCACCAACAACCCGCCAAGCACATTGAAACAGCTAGCAGACCAACTGCAAGATCAAGATCTAAAAGCAGCATTTGAACAGCTGGATCGCCAGCTATATAAAGGCGATAACTGCGCTGATGATCTAGACCTAAAGAGGCTTATCAAACAGCTTAGAACCAAGTCTTCAAGAATAGCAACTGAGGCTAAAAAGCAACCTAAAGGACAGGTATTAAATTCACTATATCCTGGCAAACAATAAACTCCAGACAGCGAAAATAGGCTATATTCCGGTTTACTTTGCAGGCCCAGAGAAGCACTTTAGGTAAACCAATAACTAGAGGAAGCACCCAAATGTCAGAGCAGCCTTATGAGCACCAGAGTGAAAACCCCAGCCCCCATGACCACAATGACCAAAAAACCCTCAGCCAGAAAAATGCTGCAAGCTATTGGCAGGCCAATCTGCGCCTGCTGGCAAAGCTTTTAGCCATCTGGTTTGCCCTGTCATTTGGCTGTGGAATTCTTCTGGTTGACTGGCTGGACCAGTTTACCTTTTTCGGCTTTAAGCTGGGTTTCTGGATTGCTCAGCAGGGAGCTATCTATGTATTTGTTGCGCTGATATTTATTTACGCCTGGCGCATACAGATTATTGAACGTCAATATGGCGTTGATGACGATGCTGAGGAGAGTTCAGTATGAGCACTCAGCTACTGACTTATTTATTCGTGGGTGCCTCCTTTGCACTCTATATAGGCATTGCCATCTGGTCGCGCGCAGGCTCCACCAAAGATTTCTATGTGGCCGGTGGTGGCGTACATCCGGTGGTCAATGGTATGGCCACTGCAGCCGACTGGATGAGTGCGGCTTCGTTTATTTCTATGGCTGGCATTATTTCCTTTATGGGCCGCGACGGCTCTGTCTATCTGCTCGGCTGGACCGGTGGCTATGTGCTGCTGGCACTGTTGCTGGCGCCCTACCTGCGTAAGTTTGGTCGCTTTACGGTGCCCGACTTTATTGGCGAGCGCTACTACTCCAAGACAGCGCGCATAGTGGCGGTTATCTGCCTGATCTTTGTGTCCTTTACCTATGTGGCCGGCCAGATGCGCGGTGTGGGCATTGTGTTTTCACGCTTTCTTGAGGTGGAGGTGGAAACCGGCGTTATTATCGGCATGGCCGTGGTCTTTATGTATGCGGTGCTCGGCGGTATGAAAGGTATTACCTATACTCAGGTAGCCCAGTACTGCGTGCTAATTTTTGCCTACATGGTACCGGCTATTTTTATCTCCATTATGATCACCGGCAACCCAATACCCCAACTGGGGTTTGGCTCTGAGGTCGCCGATGGCTCCGGACTCTCGGTACTGGAAAAGCTCGATGGCCTATTGTCTGATCTCGGCTTTGGCAACTATACCGAGGGCAGCAAATCTACCATAGATGTATTTGCTATCACTGCCGCCCTGATGTTTGGTACCGCCGGCCTGCCCCATGTGCTGGTGCGCTTTTTTACTGTGCCTAAGGTGTCCGATGCGCGAAAATCTGCCGGCTATGCACTGGCTTTTATTGCCATTCTCTACACTACGGCGCCGGCCGTCGCCTCCTTTGCCCGCCTCAATCTGGTGGACACTGTGCACAATACCAGCTATGAACAGGCGCCCCAGTGGTTTAGCAACTGGGAAAATACCGGCCTGGTGGGATGGCAGGATAAAAATAATGATGGCCTGATGCAGTACAGCGCAGGCGCAGATAATGAAGTCACCATTGACCGAGATATTATGGTGCTGGCCAATCCGGAAATTGCCAATCTTCCAGGCTGGGTCATTGCCCTGGTGGCTGCAGGCGGCGTGGCGGCGGCCCTGTCAACGGCGGCTGGCTTGCTGCTGGTAATATCCAGTTCTGTGTCCCATGATTTGCTCAAGCAAACTCTAATGCCCACCATTACCGAAAAACAAGAGCTGCTATTTGCCAGAATTGCCGCTGCTGTGGCCGTCTGTATTGCAGGCCTATTTGGCATCTACCCTCCCGCCTTTGTGGCACAGGTGGTTGCCTTTGCCTTTGGTCTGGCGGCCGCTTCATTATTCCCCGCTATTCTGCTGGGTATCTTTAGCAAAAGGGTCAACAAAGAGGGCGCTATCGCCGGCATGCTGCTGGGGCTGGTGTTTACTTTTTCCTATATTGTCTATTTTAAATTTGTCTCGCCAGAGCTTAACAGCGCCGAACACTGGTGGCTGGGTATCTCACCTGAGGGTATTGGCTTTATAGGTATGCTGCTCAATATAGGGGTCGCGTTTGGGGTTAGCCGCTTCTACGCACCGCCCCCCGCCGAGGTGCAGAATCTGGTGGATAATATTCGTATTCCCAGTGGCGCGGCAATTGCCCAGAGCCACTAAAGAACGCCTTGAGATAAGGATTAAAAAATCCCAAAAAAAGGAGGCTGAACAAGCCTCCTAAGTATTGGGTTAGATGCAGCCCAGACGGAAAGTGCTAACCGGAGTTAGCACTCCAGAACTCCTGGCAAAAGCCAAGAAGAACATCAGTCTGGTCGTCTGGACATCAGTCCGGATCGTGCAGGATCGGCGAACTGATACCTAAAGCCTAGTCCAAAGTGACCGTCTTTGCATTGGACAGCGCCGCGACTCTAAGCATAAGACTGGCGCTGGCAAATTACAGAGACTTTGAGACTATTTCCTGCAGATCCTTAACCAAATTTGGCTCTTTCGCAATGCTTTGCAATGCATTTTGCATAAGCTGACGATTGGGCTCAGGGAATTTCTTCCACTTGGTCAATGGGGTAACCAGCCGCGCGGCAACCTGGGGGTTAACCGAATTCAAAGCAAGAATCTGCTCAGTTAAAAAGCGGTATCCAGACCCATCCTGATTGTGGAAGTTAACATGGTTGGCGTTGGCAAAGGCTCCAATCAGACTGCGAATTTTATTTGGATTGGTCATGGTAAAGGCTTCGTGATCCATCAGATCAACCACTCGCCTCAGACCATTGGCCTGACTGTTAGTAGCCTGGATCTGCAACCACAGATTCATAACCAAGGCTTCATCTCTAAACTGCTGCTCAAATAAAGCCAGTGCCCTGGTCGCGTAGTCAGATGCCTCGGGGCAGTTGACCAGCGCACTCAGTGCTGCTGCCTGATCGGTCATATTATCGGCATTTTGAAACTGAGCCCAGGCCAGCTCAACACCAGTACCCACTAGCATAAGGTAGCCCAAAGCAGCATTTTTCAAGCTGCGACTACCCATTTGCTCAACATTGGGCCTGTAGGCCTGCTGAGTCATATTGCCCTGATACACAGCCTGCAACTCGTCCATCAGGCAGCCGGCCAGTGCAGTGCGCATAAATAATCTGGCATCGTGAATAGCATCCACATAGATAGTTTCAGCCTCTTCATGGAGCAGCGCCTCAGTGGGTAACTGAAGCATCAGCGCCACCATAGCGGGATCCAGGGATCTATCTGCTAACAGAGCCTTAAATGCCTCCACTAGCTGACCGTCCACAACCATTGGGCGATCCTGCCTGCTGTCCTCTACCAGCTGTTTTAATACAGTCAGGCAGAGGGTCTGGCAGGCATCCCAGCGATTAAACCCATCGCTATCATGGGCCATAAGATGGGCTAGCTGCTCTGCACTGTAGTTGTAATTCAGCTTAACCGGCGCTGAAAAGCCGCGCAGCAGCGAGGGTACGGGCTCTTGATTAATATTTTCAATCACCAGCCGCTGACTGGCCTCAGTCATCTCGAACACTGTCTCCGTCTGCCCTGCGCTATTGAGTGGCATATCGGCGCCATCGGCC
>Ga0206130_10003011_pt1 | contig 22651 bp, 21 predicted proteins | sample Helgoland_Spring_9_FD_148637 | JGI IMG/M metagenome (GOLD analysis project Ga0206130, IMG submission 148637) | Pelagic subsurface seawater microbial communities from Kabeltonne, Helgoland, North Sea - Helgoland_Spring_Bloom_20160512_1 | ecosystem: Environmental > Aquatic > Marine > Epipelagic ... | reverse complement strand
AATCGGTTCTGATAAGCGTATTGGATACAGTTTTATATATCCAGGTGCTGGGTATGGTGGTTCTTGTTTTCCAAAAGATGTAAAAGCACTCACTAAAATTGCCAAAGAAAATGGCTACACTGCGCAATTGATCACCGCAGTAGAAGAAGTAAATGATGCGCAAAAATTAGTTATTGCTCAAAAAATAGTTAATCGTTTTGGGGAGGATTTAACCGGTTTTGCCTTTGGCATTTGGGGCTTGGCCTTTAAGCCAGGAACAGATGACATGCGAGAAGCACCAGCCATTTATATAATAAAAGAATTGGTAAGTAGAGGAGCTGAAATAAAAGCGTATGACCCTAAAGCGGTAAATGAAGCCAAAGAGCATTACCTGAAAGGAGTTCAAAATATAACCTATGTAACATCGAAGTATGATGTTTTAAAAGACTCAGATGCATTAGTATTACTTACTGAGTGGAAAGAATTTCGTTCGCCTGATTTTGAGGAAATGAAAACACAATTGAAAACACCTGTAATTTTTGATGGAAGAAACCAATACAATATATTTAACCTCGAGGAAAAAGGTTTTGAATATTATCAAATAGGGAAATAACAGGATTGTTAAATAATAATTAAATATTTTGAAAAAAAAAATACTTTTAATTTTTGGAACTAGACCAGAAGCCATTAAAATGGCGCCATTGGTTAAAGAATTTAAAGAATATTCAGATGTCTTTGATACTAAAGTATGTGTAACAGCACAACACCGTGAGATGCTAGATCAGGTATTAGATTTTTTTGAAATCAAACCTGATTATGATCTTGACTTAATGAAGCCTGGCCAAAATCTGTATGGACTCACAGCTACTATTATTGAGTCTCTAAAACCAATTTTAGAAGAGTTTACTCCTGATTATGTGTTTGTCCATGGAGATACTACGACTGCAATGGCTGGGTCTATCGCAAGTTTCTATTCTGGAACGAAAGTATGTCATGTTGAAGCGGGGCTTAGAACAAATAATAAATTATCTCCTTTTCCTGAAGAAATAAATCGTCAAATTATAGGTAGAATTTGTGACTATCATTTTGCTCCTACAGAAACTTCTAAAAAGAACTTACTTAAAGAAAATATTTTTGATAGTTCAATTTTAGTTACTGGAAATACGGTGATTGATGCTTTGATAAAGTCTGTTGAAATAGTTAATAAAAATCCGAGTCAATTAATTCAAAATCTATCAAAAAAAATAGGGAATCAAGAAGTAGTTTTAGTAACAGGACATCGAAGAGAGAATCATGGAGGTGGTTTTGAAAGAATCTGTAAAGCTTTAAAATCAATAGCTGAGGATGACACAAATCGTTTAATTATATATCCTGTTCACTTGAATCCAAAAGTACAAGAACCAGTTAATAGAATCTTATCAGGTATTAGTAATGTAATCTTAATAGATCCCTTAGCATACCAAGATTTTATCTGGCTAATGAATCGGTCTAAAATTATTATTACTGACAGTGGAGGTGTCCAAGAAGAAGCACCTAGTCTAGGAAAACCTGTTTTAGTGATGAGGGATACCACGGAAAGACCAGAGGCAGTAGAAGCTGGAACGGTTTTGTTAGTAGGTACAAATGAAGAGTTGATTGTTTCTAAATCATTAGACTTGTTAAACAATGAGGATAATTTTGTAAAAATGTCTAAGCTTCATAATCCTTATGGAGACGGATTGGCATCAAAAAGAATTGTAGACTTTATAAAAAATATAAAATAATGAATCCAGAAGTAGTAACCATAGGATTAGGATATATAGGATTGCCAACGTCAGCATTAATAGCATCTCATGGAACAATTGTATTGGGTGTTGACATAAACCAAAAAGTTGTTGATACTATTAATCAAGGTAAAATTCATATAGTTGAACCTGACTTAGACCAAATAGTTTCCAATGCAGTGTCTAGTGGATTTTTCAAAGCATCAACTAAACCCATTTCAGCAGAAGTATATTTAATAGTAGTACCTACTCCCTTTAAAGGAAATCATGAGCCGGATATTTCATTTGTTGAGTCTGCTACCAAAGGAGTTATTCCACTTTTGAAAAAAGGAGACTTATATATTATAGAATCCACCTCACCAATAGGTACCACAGAGAAAATGCAACAATTAATATTTGCATCAAGACCTGAACTAAAAGGGAATATTTATATCGCTTATTGTCCTGAAAGAGTTTTACCAGGGAATGTCATGCATGAATTGGTAGAAAATGATCGAGTTATCGGAGGTATAGACGAGACTTCTACTCAAAAAGCAATATCATTTTACAGTAAGTATGTAAAAGGTGAATTGCATGGGACTAATGCTCGTACAGCTGAAATGTGTAAACTGGTAGAAAATTCTTCTAGGGATGTTCAAATAGCTTTTGCTAATGAACTATCTTTAATATGCGATAAGGCAAATATTAATGTATGGGAATTAATTAATCTAGCGAACAAACACCCAAGAGTAAATATTTTGCAGCCAGGCTGCGGAGTTGGGGGGCATTGTATAGCAGTGGATCCTTATTTTATTGTATCTGATTATCCAATGGAATCAAAAATCATAGGTACAGCAAGAGAAGTAAACAATTATAAATCTTTTTGGTGTGCTGAAAAAATTCAAAATGAGAAACTTAAATTTGAGCTAAAACACGGTAGAAAGCCAAAAACAGCTTTAATGGGTTTAGCATTTAAACCAAATATTGATGATTTAAGAGAATCACCAGCAAAATATATTGCTCAAAAAGTACTACAAAACTCAAATAATGATGAACATTATATAGTTGAACCAAATATAGATACTCATTCAGTTTATAAACTAACAGATTATAAATTTGCATTAGAAAATGCTGATATTATTGTATTCCTAGTTGCTCATAAGGAATTTTTGAGTGCTGAAATATCAATAGATAAGATGATTATAGACTTTTGTGGGATTAATAAATTATAATCATAAATTAATTATTGTCTTTCTATTTTGAAAAATGTAGCAATTATTGGAGGAGGTATTTTAGGTCTAGCTATTGGGTTTAAATTATCCTCCCAAAAAGGTGAATATAAAGTTAGTGTTTTTGAAAAAGAATCCGAAGTTGGATGTCATCAGTCTGGAAAAAATAGTGGTGTATTACATTGCGGATTAAGTTATCAGCCAAATTCGCTTAAAGCACAATTGGCAGTTGAGGGTATAAAAGAGATGATTTCATTCTGTAAACAGTATGAAGTTGATTTTGATCAATGTGGGAAAATTGTTGTAGCAACAAATAATGATGAGAACAAGATTCTCAAAGATTTAGGGGAAAGAGGTAGATTAAACGGATTAAAAAATTTAAAATTTCTTGATAAAAGCCAAATTATAAAAAGAGAACCTAATATAATTGGAGAAAATGCTTTATTGGTTCCAGAAGAAGGCATTGTAGACTACAAAGGAGTAATGTTGAAATTTGTAGATCTTATAAAACAAAAAGGAGGCAATGTGTTTTTTAATACTGAAATTAATAGTGTTATATCAAAAAAAAAAGAAATTGTTATTAATTATAAGGGAAATGAAAGTACGTTTGATTTAGTTATAAATTGTGCAGGATTACAATCTGATAGAGTTTTTAAAAACTTAACAAAAACTAAAAGACCTGTTAGAATAGTTCCTTTTAGAGGAGAATACATGAGTTTTAAAGACGAATACAAAAACATGGTTAATCACTTAGTTTACCCAGTTCCTAATCCTAAGTTCCCTTTTCTAGGAGTTCATTTTACTAGAATGATAAATGGGGATAGAGAAGTTGGTCCGAATGCCGTATTAGCCTTTAAAAGAGAAGGTTATAAGAATACTGATTTTTCATTAATAGATACCATAGATAGTTTATCATATATTGGGCTTCACAATTTTATTAAAAATAATTTTAAATTTGCTTTAGGAGAATTCTCAAGTTCTTTATTAAAAAAATCTTTTATTAAAAAAGCAAAGAGAATGATGCCAGAAATAGACAGCTTTATGTTAAAAAAAGGTGGAGCTGGAGTAAGAGCCCAAGCATTAAATCCAGAAGGACAATTATTAATGGATTTTAGAGTTGAGAAAATAGAAAATCAAATACATGTTTTGAATGCTCCTTCACCAGGTGCAACTGCATCATTAGCTATAGCAAATCATATTATAAATAACTATATTAAGTAGAACTTAATTAAGAGAAAAATGAAAGATCTAATAATTAGTTATTATAGAAATTTTAAAAAATCTGATTTTTCTATTAGTGTTTTTAAACTTTTTACGGGAACTGCAACCGGTCAGCTAATAGCTGTTGCTTTAGCTCCAGTATTATATAGGTTATATGAGCCAGAAAGTTTTGGCGTTTTTGCTTTATTTGTAGCTACTTCATCTATTTTAGGAACTTTTTCTACATTTCAATATTTGCAATTAGTTTTATTAGAAAAAAAAAATGAATATGCAATAAATGCATTGTGGCTTTGTAGATTAATTAATATTTTATTTTCATCTTTAATATTTTTTTTAATATTATTTTTCTCACCATTTATTGAAACCTTTATAACAAACAAAATACTTACGAAGTGGTTATGGCTATTACCATTAATTATATTTTTAAATGGTCAAAATGAGATTTTTTGTATTTGGGCTAATAGATGTAAAGAATATAACATTTTAGTTATAAATGGAATTATTATAGCGGTAGTAACCCCATTAGTCTCTATCTCTTTAGCTTATATATTAAGCGACGAAACAGGATTATTCCTAGGTCTAATGTTAGGTCAAATTACATCACTCCTAGTTTTAACATTTAAATTAAAAGGGAAATATAATTTTAGTATTAAAAATCTTAATTTTCAAACAATAAAGACCCTCGTGACTGAAAATAAAAAATTCCCTTTATTTTTAATGCCTACTGAAATTATAAATAGAATTAATAATCATTTACCAATATTTTTAATAAATAAATTTTTTGGTACCAGTGCTGTAGGGTTTTATAGTTTGTCAATAAAAATTTTAGAAATACCATTAAGATTTATTGGAAATGCTATAGGAAGTGTCTTTAAACAAAGAGCTTCTCAAGATTACAATCAATTAGGAACTTGCAAAAAGGTTTTTTTAAAAACTAGTTTAACTCTTTTGTTAATTTCAGCATTTCCTGTAATTACAATAGGTGTTTTTGCTCCAGAAATTTTCGAATTTATTTTCGGAAATAAATGGATTTCAGCAGGTGTTTATTCACAGCTTTTAATACCAATGATTTTTTTCAAGTTGATTGTTAGTCCAGTATCTTATGTATTTTATATATACAAAAAATTAAAGGAAGATTTTATAATCCATGTTTATATGCTAATATCTTCTTGGTTAATTTTAAGCTTCTTTTATTCAAAAGGGGATTTAGAAAGCGGTATTTTATTTTTTGCTTTAAATTATTCGGCAATTTACATTTATACTTGGATTAGGTCATACAGATTTACACTAATAAAAATATAAGGGATGAATTTATTTTATTATTTACCAAGACTTATCGAAAAAGTATTATCGAAATTTTCATATTATTCATTTTTCATTGAAACAAAGAATACTCAGACCCCAATAACTTTTTCTTTGTGGTTTCATCAAAAAATTTTAGGGTATAATTACAAAGCTTATTGGCCTGTTCATCATACTAGCGTTATTGGAGGTGTTGAAAACATAATCGCAGGAGTTGAAACTTGTCCTGGTTATATGCCTGGCTGTTATATTCAAGCAAAAGGTAAAATAGAAATAGGTGATTATACTCAAATTTCATCGAATGTTGGTTTAATAAGTTCCAATCATTCATTAGTAGACTCCCGTCAACATAAGATAGATGAAATTATTATAGGAAAATATTGTTGGATTGGAATGGGTGCTGTTATTTTACCTGGTGTAGTTTTAGGAAATTTTACAGTTGTAGGTGCAGGATCAATCGTTACAAAAAGTTTTAAAAATGGACATGTTGTAATAGCTGGGAACCCTGCAAAACCAATAAAAGAAATTGATCATAAATCATGTGTTCCATTCAAAAGTGAATTTGAATATAATGGATATATTAAATCATCAAAATTTAATGCTTTTAGAAAAAAAAACTTGAAATATTAAAAAAATAATAAAATGGGAAAAAAAATTAAATTTGGGGTTATTGGATGTGGTAGGATAGCTCAGCGTCATGCAGAACATATTCTAAATTATGGAGAATTAATAGCAGCTTGTGATATTATTCCTGAAGCTTCAGATCTCTTTTCAAAAAAGTTTTCATGCAAATCATATCATAGTGTAGAAGAAATGTTGAGTTCGGATTTAGATTTTGACGTTATTTCAATTTGTAGTCCTAATGGATTACATGCCGAACATTCTATAGAGGCTGTAAGAGCAGGATATCATGTGCTTTGCGAAAAACCTATGGCGATTTCAACTTCCGACTGTGGGAAAATGATTTCCGAAGCTGAAAAAGCTAATAAAAGAATATTTGTAATAAAACAAAATAGATTCAATCCACCTCTTGCTGCAATAAAAAAAATAGTAGATGAAGGTAAAATAGGAAAGATATATAGTGTTCAATTGAATTGTTTTTGGAATAGAAATGAAGATTATTACAAAAATTCATGGAAAGGAACAAATAAATTAGATGGAGGAACTTTGTTTACTCAGTTCAGTCATTTTATTGATTTATTGTATTGGATTGTTGGAGATGTGAAAAATGTGTTTGCGATTACTAGAAATCATGGTCATAAAGAAATTATCGAGTTTGAAGATTCAGGAGTTGTAGCTTTAGAGTTTGAAAACGATGCTATTGGAACTATAAATTATAATGTCAATAGTTACGGAAAAAACATGGAAGGATCATTAACTATATTTGGAGAAAAGGGAACAGTTAAAGTTGGTGGCCAATATCTCAATGAATTAGAATATCAAAATATTTCTGATTATGAAATCAAAAATTTACCCGAAGGAAATAAACCAAATAATTACGGAACTTATTTTGGATCTATGAGTAATCATGATAAAATATATAAAAATGTTGTTGAAGTTTTAAGTGAAGGAAAAGCCATAGCAACTAATATGTTTGAAGGAATGAAAACAATTGAAATTATTGAAAAAATTTATAGTTCAGCTAAAATCAATAACTAATGAATTTTAAATTAAAAAAAAATGGAATTAAGGATGTGGTTTTTGGAAAAAATGTTACCGTTATTGAACCTACAAATCTTTATGAATGTGAAATAGGAGATGATTCTTTTGTTGGACCATTTGTTGAAGTTCAGTCAGAAGCAAAAGTTGGTGATCGAACTAGAATTCAATCTCATTCTTTTATCTGCAGTTTAGTCACAATAGGTAATGATTGTTTTATCGGACATGGAGTTGTTTTTATTAATGATTTATTCTCAAATGGAGGTCCTGCTGGGGGAGATACAACAAAATATAAAGCAACTAATATTGGCAACAATGTTAGTATAGGAAGTAATGCAACGATATTGCCAGTTTCTATATGTGATAATGTGGTAATTGGAGCTGGTTCTGTTGTCACTAAATCTATTACTTCGGCTGGAACTTATTTTGGGAATCCAGCAAAAAAATATAATTAAAATGATAGGTGTTTTAAATTACGGTCTAGGAAATATTAATTCTATAAGTAATATTATAAAACATGTTGGGGGTGAAAGTCGAATTATCTCTAAGCATGATGATATTGAAGGAATTAAAAAACTCATTATCCCTGGAGTAGGATCATTTGATCATGGTATGCAAGGGCTTCATGATGGTAAATGGGTTGAATTACTTAATGAAATGGTTAATAGTGAATCTATTAAAGTATTAGGTATTTGTCTTGGAATGCAATTAATGTGTAAATCTAGTGAGGAAGGAAAATTATCTGGACTTGGATGGATAGACGCTAAAGTAGAGAAATTTAGTTTTCAAAATCATGATAATAAAAAAATTCCACATATGGGATGGAATACAATTGATGTTGTAAAAAAATCAAATTTATTTTCTCCTGAACAAAATAAACGGTTTTATTTTGTTCATTCTTACCATGTTGTATGTAATGACAAAAAAGATATTTCCACAACAACAGATTATGGATTTAATGTAACTGCATCATTTGAAAATAAAAATGTATATGGAGTTCAATTTCACCCTGAAAAAAGTCATCGTTTTGGAAAAGAGTTATTTAAAAAATTTATCTCAATTTAAATGTTAAAAACTAGAGTTATTCCAAGTCTGCTTATTAAAAATGAGGGCTTAGTAAAAACAGTTAAATTTACTAATTCTAAATATGTTGGTGATCCTATAAATGCAATAAAAATATTTAATGATAAAGAGGTTGATGAATTAATGCTTTTGGACATATTAGCAAGTAAACAAAATCGTGGACCTAATTTCGACTTAATTAAGCAAATTTCAAGTGAATGTTTTATGCCTTTGTCTTATGGTGGAGGTATTAAAAATTCTGATCAAGCTAAAAAATTATTTGAAATAGGAATAGAGAAAGTTTCATTACAAACAGCCGTATTTAATAACTTTAACATAATTGAAGATATAGCGAGTAAGTTTGGACATCAGAGTGTAGTTATTTCTATAGACATAAAAAAAAATTGGTTGGGTAAATATGAACTTTACTGTGCATCCAATGGTAAGAAAATTAAAAAAGATTGGAAACAGTATTTACAAGATGTAGTTTCTGCTGGGGCAGGTGAAATTTTACTTAACTCAGTTGATAATGATGGTACTATGAATGGTCTGGACTTAGATTTAATAAATATTGCAACCAGTCTAGTAAACGTACCAATTATAGTTGCTGGAGGGGTTGGAAGTTTAAAGGATATTAAACTAGCTGAACTTAATGGTGCTAGTGCGGTTGCAGTTGGCTCTTATTTCGTTTTTCATGGGCCTCATAAGGCAGTACTAATTACCTATCCAGAATATAAAGATTTAGAACAATTATTTAAAAATTAATTATGAAAGAAATAGAATACAAAATTTGTCAGCGCTGTGTTATGGATACTTCTGTTGAAGATATAAAATTTGATAATAAAGGAATTTGTAACTACTGTAGCGATTTTTTAAAAAACTCAAGTAATGTTTTGGAAATTAACCCATCCGAACAAAACTTAAAACTTAAAACTTTAATAAAAGAAGTTAAAAAATCAGGTAAAGGAAAAAAATATGATTGTGTAGTTGGTGTTTCAGGTGGTGTTGATAGTTCTTGGGCTCTTGTTCAAGCGGTAAAACATGGGTTACGTCCACTTGCTGTTCATATGGATAATGGATGGAATTCAGAGTTAGCTCAAAATAACATAGCTAATTTAGTAAGAAAACTTGAAGTTGATCTTTACACTCATGTAATCGACTGGACTGAGTATAAAAACTTAATGTTATCATTTTTAGAGGCTGATGTTATTGATGTTGAATTATTATATGATAATGCTATGTTTGGTCTTAATTATAAGCAAGCTAACAAATATGGCATAAAATATATATTAAGTGGTATGAACACTACTTCTGAAGGAATGGTAATTCCAAAAACATGGAATTGGCATAAGTATGATAAAAAGAATATTGTTCAAATTGGTAAAAAATTTAAAAATGTTAAACTAAGAACTTTTCCGGCAATTGGAACTTTATATTACATATATTCAAAGTTTTTAAAAGGGATACAATGGGTTCCGTTTCCAGATTATTTCCAATTTAACAAAGTAGATGTTATGAAGATTCTCCAATCAGAATTTGATTATAAGCCTTACCCATATAAACACTATGAATCAGTATTTACAAGATTTTATCAAGGGTATATTCTCCCTAATAAATTTAATGTAGACAAGCGAAGGGTTCATTTAGGAACACTTGTAGCTGCTGGACAAATGAAAAGAAATGATGCTATTAAGGACCTTGAAGGAATTCCATACCCATCTAATAGAGCTTTAGAAGATGATAAGGAATATTTTTTAAAAAAAATGGGATGGACGAATAAAGATTTAGAAGAATATATTAATCGTCCTGGAAAATCACATTCAGATTATCCATCAGAAAAATCACTTTTTTATACGATTTTAAAAGGAGGAGAAGAACGTCCATTTTATTATACTCTAAAAAAGATTTATAAATCTATTAGAGTATTATTCAGAAAAATAAATAATTACAAAGACTTCACAAAATTAAAATAAAAATGAAAGTACCATTTGCCAATTTAAACGCTCAATATTTATCTATAAAAACCCAAATAGATAATGCTATTAAAAATGTTATTTCAGAATCTGCTTTTACAAGAGGAAAGTATGTAACTGAATTTGAAAAAAAGTTTGCTTTATTTATGGGTGTTAATCATTGTGTTTCATGTGGGAATGGAACCGATGCCTTATATATATTAATTAAAGGTCTGAAAATTAAACCTGGAGATGAAGTTATTACAACTGCTCACTCCTGGATTTCAACTTCAGAAACAATTACTCAAGCAGGCGGTAAAGTGATATTTTGTGACACAAAAAAAGATTCTTTTACAATTGATCCTGAAAAAATAGAAGATAAAGTAACATCTAAAACTGTAGGAATTATCCCCGTTCATCTTTATGGACAGGCTGCTGATATGGATCCAATAATGGATATTGCTAAAAAAAATAGTCTTTGGGTTATAGAGGATTGCGCTCAGGCACACCTTGCTGAATACAAAGGCAGGAAGGTAGGGACTTTTGGTAATGCTGCTACATTTTCATTTTACCCAGGGAAAAACTTAGGAGCCATGGGAGATGCGGGTTGTATAATAACAAATGACAATGAGCTATCAAAATGGTGTACTTTGTTTGCAAATCACGGAGGAAAAGGAAAACATTTTATTGAAGGAATTAATAGTAGGATGGATGGAATACAAGCATCTATTTTATCAGCAAAATTACCATATTTAAATGGTTGGACCACAAAAAGACAAGAAATTGCTAAAAAATATGATTCGTTACTTTCAAACATTGAAGGATTACAAACACCTAAAATTTTAAAAAACAGAAAACATGTTTTTCATTTATATGTTTTAAAGGTTAGTAGAAGAAATGAATTGATGAAATATTTAAACGATAATGGAGTAGATACAATGTTGAATTATCCAAAAGCTTTACCTTTCTTTCCAGCATACTCTTATTTAAAACACAAACATGAAGATTTTCCGAATGCGTATAATGATTCAAATCAGATAATATCAATTCCAATATTTCCTGAAATATCTGATGATCAGATTCTTTATGTAGCTAGTAAAATAAAAGAGTTTTATAATATAAAAAATAAATAAATGAAAATTTTATTAATTGCTCCACATTTTTTTCCAGATGAACATATTGGTGCATCACGTTGGAATCGTTTATCAAAATACCTAATAAGAGATGGGCATGAAATATATGTTATTGCATCTAATATTATATCTGATTCAAATAAATCCCAGAGATCAACTAAGTTAGTTAGAGTGGATTATAGAAATAGCGGTTTGGATCAATTTCTTTCATATTTACGAGGAGTAAAAAAAAGTTGGCCAGCTGAAATAAAAAGACAAAATACTTCTTTAAAAAATGAAAGTAAATCTTCAAGTCTGTATACTAACTTTATCAATTATATTGGTAAATATTTAAGATTTCCCGGAGTTTATTGGTGGAGTTCTAAAGATATAATTAAAAAAGGTGTTCAAATAGTAAACTCTGAAGACATTGATATAATAATAGCAACATTTCCATTTTCTGTCTCAATATCTTCAGCTCATAATATATCTAAAAAAACAAAAACACCTTGGATTGCTGATATGAGAGATGGTTGGAGTAGTTATTATTTTGGTGAATACAAAAAAGGCACTTTCTTATTTAAGATTCTAAAACAAGTTGAAAGATTTTATTTAAACTCAGCACTAAGTGTAGTTACAGTAAGTAAAACACTTGCTAATTCCATATGTGTTCGTGATCACAAAATTGTAATTATACCAAATGTCTTTGATCCAGAAGAACAAAAAATGATAAAAACCAAAGTGGCGAACAATAACCCTAATATTAGTTTTTCATTTGCGGGTTCAGTTCATGATAAACATTGTTGGGAGATATTTTTTGAGGGTCTTAGTGAAATTGGTAAATCAATGCCTATTGATAATGTTGTTGTAAATTATTATGGTAATTATTTTAAAAAAGTTCAAGAAAAAAGAAATAAGTTTGACTTATATAAAAGTATAATTTCAAATCATGGTTATGTAGAAAAAAAGAATCTTATGATTGAACTTTCACAATCAGACATATTACTTGTCTTCGGATTTAAAGGTGCATATGGTGATTCAGTTACAACAGGAAAAATTTTTGATTACATAGAACTAGGTAAACCAGTTCTTGTTTTTGGACCTAAGACTAGTGAATTAGCAAAGTTAGTTGAAAAAACAGGAATAGGTTTAGTAATATCTAATGTAGAAGATTCAAAAACAGTTATTAAAACAATTTTACAAAATAAAGATGAATTTAAAAAGAATATGAAAGAAAAAATTAAATACGATGAGATTTCTAAATATTCTGCTCCAGATGCAGCAAAGTTTTATGTTGATTCAATAAAAAAACTATTAAAAAAATAATTAATATGTTTAAACTTTTAAATATTAGGATAAAATTATTTTATTTTATTATTATCCTATATTTATACGTTTACAATCCTGTTTTTAGTTTTATAGGAATAGGTTCAGTTAAATTATTACTTGTATTTTTTATTATATATTCTCTATTTAATAAAAAAACACTCCATTATCTATTTTATTTTAAGGGTGAATTTTTTTTCACAATACTTTTAGTAACATACTCTTTACTTACATCGTTAAGATCAAATGAATTAACTTTCAAGCAAGGGTATCTTTTTTTTATTTGGTTTGTGGAGAGTATTTATATTCCAATACTTTTAATTGTAATATTTATTAATGAGTTTAAAAAATATAGTTGGGAGAAATTAATTTTAATAATTGGAACAATAGCCAGTCTATTATCTTTAATTTTAATTTTAAATCCAGAACTTAATGAATATGTAAAATATACGTTAATTGCATATTCGGGTGAAGAAAATGATTTTTATGATCTTATTAGAGGTTTTGGGTTAGCTGAAGGATTACGTGGTTCTTATGGAATGGTACAAGGTATGATTTTAGGATTATGCTTGAATAAAGTTCGAGAAAATTGGTATTATCTAATTATTATTTTATTACTTATTATTTCTATTGCATTTAACGCAAGGACTGGATTAATTGCATTTCCAGTTAGCATATTAATTCTTCTGTTTTCTTTTAAGTTTAACATTCGATTTATAATTTATTTCATAATAATTTTATCGATGATTTATAACATAGACTTTTCTTCTATAGATTTTATTACTGATTATCAAGAAACATTTGATTGGCTTTCTAAGGGCTTTGAGGATATAACTGCAATATTTCAAGGGGGTTCTTCAAATGTTGGGGATGTTTTATTTGTTGATGAAGTTTTTTTACCTTCAAATACATTTGAATTTATATTTGGAACTGGAAATTTTAGTGCTGGTATTGGTAGAGTTGATAATGGATATTATTATTTGTTATGGTTTGGTGGTTGGATGATCATGATGATTGTTTTTTCCTTTTTAATATATATGTTTTCTAGACTTTACCTTATACAAAAAGATCATTACCACACATTTTTATTTTTTATTCTTTTATTAATATTTTCAATAAAATCAAATTATTTATTTAATCCCAGCGGAATATCTAGATTATTATGTTTTTATTATGTCTACACTATTCTAAATCATAAACTTAAATTTAAATATGATGTTTAGACTTTTCGAGATTATTAAAAATTCTATTTATTAACTTTGATATAAACTTAAAATTTTAATACATGTTTAAAAACAAAACCCTTTTAATAACAGGAGGAACAGGTTCATTTGGTAATGCAGTTTTAAAAAAATTTATAAATACTGATCATTTTTCTGAGATTAGAATATTTTCTCGTGATGAAAAAAAACAAGATGATATGAGGAATTTATATAAAAACGGAAAAATTAAATTTTATATAGGTGATGTAAGGGATTACTCCAGTATTGAAAGAGCAATGAGAGGCGTAGATTATGTGTTTCATGCTGCAGCTTTAAAACAAGTGCCATCTTGTGAATTTTTTCCGGTTGAAGCAACAAAAACTAATGTTTTTGGAACACAAAACACTATTGATGCTGCTGCTGCAAATAATGTAAAAAAAATAATTTGTTTGAGCACTGACAAAGCTGCATACCCAATAAATGCAATGGGGATATCAAAAGCTTTAATGGAAAAAGTTGCAATAGCAGCTTCAAGAAACTATAAAAACACTACTGTATGTTTAACAAGATACGGTAATGTTATGGCTTCGAGAGGTTCTGTAATACCATTATTTTTAAATCAAATAGAAAATGATAATGAATTAACCATAACAGATCCTAATATGACTCGTTTTTTAATGTCATTAGATGATGCTGTGGAGTTAGTGTTGTTTGCCTTTGAAAATGGGAATCCTGGAGATTTATTTGTAAACAAGGCTCCTGCAGGAACAGTAGGAGATTTAGCTAAAGCTTTAAAAGAAATCTTTAATGCTGACAATTCTATCAAAATTATTGGTACTCGTCATGGTGAAAAGTTATATGAAACCTTATGTACTAGAGAAGAAATGATTAAGGCTGAGGATATGGGTGATTTTTATAGAATTCCAGCTGACAATAGAGATTTAAATTACAACAAATACTTTATAGAGGGTAATGAGATTAGTGAAACAATAGAAGATTATAATTCACATAATACTGATAGATGTACCGTTGAAGGGATTAAGGAACTACTTTTTAATTTACCTATTATAAAAGAAAAAAAAATACTTAATTATTGATATGTTACCATATATAATTTTCGGAGGAAATCACATAGACCATAGAGGTGAATTACAATTTAATAATTCATTTGATATTACTCACGTTAAGAGATTTTACTCCATTAAGTTAAAGAAAAAATGTACAAGAAGATGGCAGGGGCATAAAATTGAGCAACGTTGGTTTACTGCCGTTTCCGGAAGTTTTAACATTGAATTAATTTTAGTAGATAATTGGTTAGAGCCATCGGTGAATCTTAACAAAATAAACTTTGAATTATTTAGCGAATCATTAGACGTTATCCACATACCAGCTGGTTATATAACAAGTATAGAAGCTTTGTCAGAGAATTCAATACTTTTAGCAATGTCTGATTATGCATTCAATGAAATTAGTGATGAGTATAAATACCCCAGTGAATATTTTAAAATTTAATAAATAGTATTATGGAGAAAATAAAAGTAATGACAATAGTAGGTACTAGACCTGAAATTATAAAATTGAGTGAAGTAATGAAAGAACTCGACAAACACACTAATCATATTATTGTTCATACAGGTCAAAATTATGATTACGAACTTAATGAATTATTTTTTGAACAACTTAATGTAAGAACACCTGATTACTTTTTAGAGGCTGTTAAAGGTTCACCTTCAGAAACTATTGGAGACATAATAGCAAAGGCAGATAAAATTTTAGATGAGATTAATCCAGATGCTTTATTAGTATATGGGGATACAAATAGTTGTTTGAGTGTAATTCCTGCTAAAAAAAGAAAAATACCAATTTTTCACATGGAAGCTGGTAATAGGTGTTTTGATCAACGTGTTCCAGAAGAAGTGAATAGAAAGATAGTAGATCATTTAAGTGATATTAATTTACCTCTATCAGAACAGGCTAGAGATTATTTAATTGCTGAAGGTATAAAACCAGAAACCATTATTAAAACTGGTTCCCCAATGAAAGAAGTGTTAAATGCTAACATGGATAAGATACTCTCTAGTGATATTTTAAAAAAAGAGAATTTAGTTGCTAAAGGCTATATAGTAATGAGTATTCATAGAGAAGAAAATGTAGATTCTCCTAAAAACTTTAAAGATCTATTGGATTCAATTGAGGCTCTTTCTGTAAAGTATAATATGCCCATAATTATATCAACTCACCCAAGAACAAGAAATAAATTGATAGAAATAGGATATAATAGCAAGAATCCACTAATTCGTTTCTCCAAGCCTTATGGTTTTCATGAATATAATAATTTACAAATGAATGCTTTTTGTGTTATTTCAGATAGTGGAACTATTGCTGAAGAGGGTTCAATATTAAATTTACCCGCTGTAACTATTCGACAAGCACATGAAAGACCAGAAGGAATGGATGAAACTACAGTTATTATGTCAGGCTTAAATAAAAACAGAGTCATAGAAGCTGTCAATGTTGCAATTTCTCACAATAATGAGGATAAAAGAGTAATCAATGAGGTAGAAGATTATACTGCTTCAAATGTCTCAAAAAAAATATTGCGAATTATTTTGTCATACACGGATTATATTAACAGAACAGTTTGGCATAAAGAAATATAAATGAAGTTAAGAGTTTTAATTTTAGGATCTACGGGATTAATTGGTCATCAGGTATTTAAATATTTAGAAGATTCAAACAACTATGAATTATTTAATATTTCATACAGAAAAAAAATAAATGAACATACTATCTTATGTGATGTTAGAAAGGAAGAAAAAATTACAGATATTATTAAATCTATTAATCCAGATATTATAATTAATTGTATTGGTATTTTAATAGAAGGTGCTAATAAGAACCCACAAAATGCAATTTTTTTAAATTCTTATTTCCCCCACCTATTAATGAATCTATGTAACACCCTAAATTCAAAACTTATTCATATTTCGACAGATTGTGTTTTTTCTGGAAAAAAAGAACGACCATATGAAGAAAATGACTTTAAAGATGGTATTGATACTTATGCTAAATCTAAAGGTTTGGGAGAAATAATTAATCAAAGACACCTGACATTAAGAACTTCAGTTATTGGGCCAGAATTAAAAAATGACGGAGAAGAGCTTTTTCATTGGTTTATGAATCAATCAGGAAAAGTAAATGGTTACACAAAAGCTATATGGTCTGGAGTAACAACTTTAATCCTAGCAAAATCAGTCTTTTGGGCAATTGAAAATAAAATTACTGGACTTTATCATGTAACTAATAATAAAACGATAGATAAATTCAAACTATTGACATTGATAAAAACACACACACAAAAAAATATTATAATTAAACCGTTTGACGGAAAAAAAATAAATAAAAGTTTTATAGATACTAGAAATGAAATAGATTTTATTATACCAAGTTACGATGTAATGATAGAAGATATGGTTCATATGATAAAACAAAATAAAAAATTATATAATCATTATAAATTGGAATAGATATGCAAAATTAGATATATTAAATTCCCAAAAATTAATATAATTAGACGAATACACAGAATCAAATAAGTTATCAATACATAACCTATTTAAAAATAAAATCGGAATTTTTATGCATTATAAAACACTAAATTTTCATTTTTTTAACACGCTTTGCTCGAAGAGCACTCATAGAATGCTTTTTAACGACCATAATGTAAAATCAGGTAATGCAGCTCAGACTTTTTTTGGTTTAATAGCTGATGGTTTAAATCATAGTAAATCGTCAAAAGTATATGTAAATTCTATCCTTCCTGTAAATTTCTCGGAACAAAAAAAAATATTTTGGAATTTAAAAAGTGAAGAGGAAAACAGTATTAGTTATAATTATGTTCCTATTCTTAACTTACCGATTTTTAAAAATTTACTAAGTAGTTTTTACATTTTTTTTCAAATTTTATTTAAAAAAGTTCTCCCAAATGAAAAAAATGTAGTGATTTTAGATTTTTTACGTTTTTCTATTAATTTTCCAGCTTTTTTGGCATGTAAATTAAGGGGTATTAAAACAGTGGTAATAGTGACCGACCTTCCTGGTGAAGATGTTTTAAAAAAAACATTAAAAGTAAAACTTCGTAACCTAATTATCTTCTCATTATCGTTTGATTTTTACATATGTGTGACTAAAGAATTAAACTTAGTTGTAAATAAAAAGAATCGACCATTCTTAATAATCGAAAGTTTTGCTAATATTAAATTTGAAACCTTGGATAATTTTTTGGAAAATAAATTTCAAGAGAAAATTTTAATTTATGCTGGAAGTTTATATGAGCAATATGGCTTAAAACATTTAATTGAAGGCTTCAAGATGATTAAAGATCAGGATATTAGATTATGGTTTTTTGGAGTAGGACCCTTTTCTTTAGAAATTAAAAAGTATGCAGAAAATGATAGCAGAATTCAATATAAGGGAGTAATTCCAAATAATGAATTAATCGAAATCTTAACAAAAGCTACGCTACTAATTAATCCAAGACCAAGTCATGAAAGTTATACAAAATATTCATTTCCTTCCAAAAACATGGAATACATGTCTGTCGGCACCCCTCTATTAACAACAAAATTACCTGGAATACCTAAAGATCATTTTCCATTTATTTTTCTGATTAAAGAGGAGTCATCTTTAGGGATTTACAATGCGATTTGTTCAGTATTGCAAAAAAGTAAAAAGGAACTACATGAATTTGGTTTGCATTCTAAACGCTTTACCCTTAAAGAAAAAAATAATATTTATCAAAGTACTAAGATAATTAATTTAATAAAAAACATATAAACTAAATGTGTGGAATCCTTGGGATTTATAATCTAGATAAAGACAAAAAAATTAAGGGACAACTTGTGGATGATTGCTTAAATGTAATAAACCATAGGGGGCCTGATGATCAGTCGAAAAAAATAATAAATGAACGTTTGTGTTTCGGGCATGTTCGTCTTTCAATTATCGATCTAAATGAAAATAGTAATCAACCCTTTTGTGATGATACCGATAATTATTACATAGTCTTTAATGGTGAAATTTTTAATTACCTCGAAATTAAATTAGAACTTGAAGGTTTTGGTCATATGTTTAAAACTAATTCTGATACTGAAGTTTTACTCAAATCGTATATTCAATGGGGTGAGGAATGCGTTCAGAAATTTAATGGAATGTGGGCTTTTTCAATCTATGATAAACTTCAAGATAAATTATTTTGTTCACGTGATCGTTTTGGTATTAAACCTTTTAATTATGCTAATATTGACGGTCAGTTTATCTTTGCATCAGAAATAAAAGCAATTCTTACTTATTTCCCTGTTCTTAAAGTCCCTAATTATAATGTTATTGCAAACTATTGTAGAACTAGTATTGGTGCACAAATTAAAGAGACTTGGTTTAAGGAAATTTATCGTTTGGAACCTGCCCATAATTTAGTGATTGATTCATCAGGCTTTAAAATAAAACGCTATTGGGATTATCCGCGAAAAATAAATAATAATATTTCATTTGATAAAGCAAAAGAAACATACAAATCAATTTTTGAGAATGCGGTAAAAATGAGAATGAGAAGTGATGTGCCAGTTGGATTTACTCTTTCATCAGGTATTGATTCATCATCAATTGTTTCAGTCTTGAAAGGAGAATTAAAAGGAAATAATAAGACTTATACATGTTCTTTTTCAGAAACGAAATTTAATAGTTCAGAGAAAAAAAATTTTAAAAATGATATAGAAATTAATGAGCCTTTACTAGTTGGTCAGTTATCTGAAGAAATTCATTTAAATTCGAATATTTGCGAAGTAAATTTTGAAAATTATGTGGGTAAATTGAGTAGAATTATTTATCATTTGGAATCAGGTCATGGTTCACCAGCAATTTATCCATTAAATGATATTCTGGAAACTGCATCAAAAGATATTACAGTTGTATTGGAGGGACAAGGTGCAGATGAATTACTTGGAGGTTATATAAGTAATGTTCAACCAATTTATATTATTGAATTATTTAAGAAGCTTAAGTTTATTTCCTTATTCAAGGAATTGATGATTTTCAAAAAAGTGTATTCTATTAAATCTGCTTTTATGCTTTTTGTTCGAGGTTCTAATATTGGATGGGTCCAAAAGATTTTTTATAAAGTTAATGGTATAGATGATTTTTTTCAAGGAAAATTAAAACATTATAGACACATTAAAGATTATCCTATCGAAGCTAAAGGGTTTGAAAATAATCTCACTAAACACTTATTTCGGGCACATACAGGTGGACTGGTTAATTTATTACATTATGGTGATGCAGTTTCAATGAAAAACTCCTTAGAAAGCCGTCTCCCGTTCATGGATTATCGACTGGTTGAATTTGTTTTTACCTTACCATCAAGTTACAAAGTAAGAAATGGTTTGGGAAAATATATTCATAGAGAAGCGATGAAGGGTGTAGTTCCTGATTTCATTCTGAATAATCAAATCAAATTTGGATTTGACTCACCATTAGTGCATCTGTTTTCAATTGATGGTAATAAATCAGCATCTTCTATTTTACTTTCAGACCGCTGTTTAGAAAGAGAGTTATTTAATAAAAAGGCAATTATTAATGCTTTAGAAAAACAAAAGACTAAAAACAAAAATTATTCTCGTTACCTTTTTCGTATGTTAAGTGTGGAATTATGGTTTAGGGAGTTTATTGATTAAAACACCTTTTATGAAGTACCCTGAAAATTGCTTAATCTATAACTATGCTCAACATTATCGTTTGGGGGTTTTTAAAGAGCTAGATGCAACAAATGACTTTCATTTTTATTTTGGAGATAAATATAGAGATGTAAAAAAAATAAATTATAAACATTTATCAGGTTTTGTTAAAGAATTTCGAAATATTAAAATATTTAAAGAAGTTTATTTTCAATTCAATTCACTTGAGACTTTATTTAGACCTTATAATAATTACATCATATTAGGTGAGTATTTTTGTATTTCAACTTGGATTATATTATTGTCCTTGAAAATATTTAAAGGCAAAAAAGTTTATTTGTGGACTCATGGTTACTATGGTAATGAGTCTAAACTTAAATATTTTGTTAAGGATTTGTTTTTTTCCTTAGCTGATGGTGTGTTTTTATACGGTAACCATTCTCGTGAAATAATGATTAAAAGAAAATTTAATAATCAACGTTTAAATGTTATTTATAATTCTTTAAACTATAAAAAAAGTAAAAGTTTAAGAAGCCAATTAGTTGAAAAAAAAATATTTTATAATTATTTCAAAAATCTTAATCCAACTATTTTATTTATTGGGCGTCTTACAAAAGTTAAAAAATTAGATATGCTATTAAATGTAGTTCATCAATTAGGAGAGAATTCAATTAATATCAATCTTTTTATATTTGGTGAGGGTGAAATCGAGAGTAGTTTAAGAGCTTTATCCGTGAAATTAGATATTGTTTCAAATGTTTTTTTTTATGGAGCTTGTTATGATGAAGAAATTATAGCTCAACATATCTACAATAGTGATATAGTAGTTTCTCCAGGTAATGTAGGATTAACAGCTATACATTCAATGTCATATGGAGCACCAGTAATAACTCATAGTAATATGAAAAATCAAATGCCTGAATCTGAGTCAATAATCCCTGGGTTTTCTGGAGATTATTTCACAGAAGATGATGAGATCGATTTAATGTCTGTCATTAAAAATTGGCTTAATTTTTCTAAAAAAAATAGAAAAACTATTAGAGAGAATTGTTTTCAACAAATAGATTCTAAGTTTAACCCTCTTTATCAGAAGGAGATAATATTAAAAGCTTTAAAATGATTTTAAAAATTTTTCTTAAAAAAATTAGAATGATAGTTTTAAAAGAAACTAAACTAAATAAATGGAATTTTGCAGGAAAGTTTTATTGTGGATATAATGGTTTTTCAAATACAGCAAGAGTCGATGTAGATGATAATGTGTACGTTGGAAATAAATTTCATTTTTCTGTTGGATACATTAGTATTGGTTCTAATACTTTAATTGCGTCACAGGTATCTATTGTTGGGGGTGATCATATTTATGATAAAGCTGGCGCTTTTATTAGATCTTTTGAAGTTGAAAAAAGAGATAAAGTAATAATTGGTAGAGACTGCTGGATAGGACATGGTGTAATAATTATGGCTGGCGTCAATATTGGTGATGGCGCAATAGTAGCAGCTGGGTCAGTAGTAACAAAGAGCATACCGAGTTGTTCAATTTTTGGAGGTATTCCAGCTCGTTATATAAAAAAACGATTTAATAATATCGAAGATGAGCAAGCACATATTTCATTTTTAAAAAAATAATCTTAATGAAACAAATAATACAAGACCTTAAAAAAGGAGATACTATTTTAGAAGAGGTTCCTGTTCCAAGAGTGAAATCAGGAACAGTTTTAATTCAAACGACCAGAACCTTAGTCTCATTAGGGACTGAGAGAATGTTAGTCGATTTTGGAAAAGCTAACCTTCTTCAGAAAGCTAGGCAACAGCCAGATAAGGTTAAAATGGTAATTGACAAAGTTAAAACAGATGGATTAAAACCCACACTAGATGCTGTATTTAATAAATTAGGACAACCGCTTCCGTTAGGGTATTGTAATGTAGGAAAAGTAGTTGCTGTTGGAAAAAATGTTAATGAGTTTTCTATTGGAGACAGAGTCGCGTCTAATGGGAATCATGCAGAGTATGTGTGTGTTCCCAAAAATTTAGTTGCAAAAATTCCGGATAATGTAACAGATGAAGAAGCTGCTTTTACAGTTATAGGAGCAATTGGTCTTCAGGGCATTAGATTATTACAACCAACATTTGGAGAAAC
>Ga0206130_10003005_pt1 | contig 22683 bp, 21 predicted proteins | sample Helgoland_Spring_9_FD_148637 | JGI IMG/M metagenome (GOLD analysis project Ga0206130, IMG submission 148637) | Pelagic subsurface seawater microbial communities from Kabeltonne, Helgoland, North Sea - Helgoland_Spring_Bloom_20160512_1 | ecosystem: Environmental > Aquatic > Marine > Epipelagic ... | reverse complement strand
TAAAAAAGGCTATTTAAAAGCAGCTACAACACCTGTTGAGGCCAACACCTATATTATAGTAGTACCAACCCCTTTTAAAGGGAAGAATGAGCCAGATATCTCTTTTGTTGAGGCAGCTACAAAGGCCATTTTACCTTTATTAAAAGATGGAGATTTATACATTATCGAGTCTACCTCTCCAATAGGTACCACAGAAAAAATGATGGACCTTATCTATAGCTCACGTCCAGAACTAACAAATAAAATTCATATTGCTTATTGCCCAGAACGCGTATTACCAGGAAACGTAATGCATGAACTTGTGCATAACGATCGTGTAATTGGCGGGGTAAATGAGGCCTCTACTCAAAAAGCTATTGCTTTTTATAATAAATACGTAAAAGGAGAGTTACATGCTACCAATGCCAAAACCGCAGAGATGTGTAAGCTGGTAGAAAACTCATCTAGAGATGTACAGATTGCCTTTGCAAATGAGTTATCTCTTATCTGTGATAAAGCAGGTATTAATGTTTGGGAACTTATTAAACTTGCAAACAAACACCCAAGAGTAAATATATTACAACCAGGATGTGGAGTGGGCGGCCATTGTATTGCTGTAGATCCTTACTTTATCGTCTCAGACTACCCAATGGAATCAAAAATTATAGGTACAGCTAGAGAGGTTAATAATTATAAATCGTTTTGGTGTGCAGAGAAAATACAGACCGAGAAACTTAAGTTTGAACTAGCACATGGCAGGAAACCAAAAGTAGCCTTGATGGGCCTAGCCTTTAAACCCAATATTGACGATTTACGAGAATCTCCAGCCAAATACATTGCTCAAAAAGTATTACAAAACGATAGTAACGGGGCGTACTTTATTGTAGAGCCTAATATTAAAGAGCACAATGTATTTAAATTAACAAATTATAAAACAGCTGCAGAACAAGCAGATATTATTGCTTTTTTAGTGGCTCATGATGAGTTTAAAAACTTAGAAATATCATCAGATAAAGTAGTGTTGGATTTTTGTGGAATAACAAAGTAATTATGAATAAAAATATTTTAATCACAGGTGGTGCAGGTTTTATAGGTTCTCACGTAGTTAGGCTATTTGTAAATAAATATCCAGCCTATCACATCTATAATTTAGATGCGCTAACCTATGCTGGTAATCTAGAAAATCTAAAAGATGTAGAGTCTAAAGAAAACTACACCTTTTTACACGGTGATATTACAGATGAGGAGTATATCAACTCCATTTTTGAAAAACACCGTTTTGATGATGTAATACATCTGGCCGCAGAATCTCACGTAGATAGATCAATTACAGATCCTTTAGGTTTTGCTAAAACAAATATACTGGGCACCATGATTTTACTCAATGGGTTTAAAGAGTTGCATAAAACTAATTGGGAAAATAAACGTTTTTATCATGTAAGCACAGATGAGGTGTATGGCTCATTAGGTGAAACTGGCTTATTTGATGAGACTACCTCCTATGACCCTAACTCACCCTATTCTGCATCCAAAGCTAGCTCAGACCATTTTGTTCGTGCCTATGGCGAGACCTATGGTATGCCATACGTGATTACCAATTGCTCTAACAATTACGGGCAACAACAATTTCCAGAAAAGTTAATCCCTTTATTTATTAATAATATTTTAAATGACAAGGCGCTACCTGTTTATGGAGATGGTAATTACACTAGAGATTGGTTATACGTTATAGATCACGCCATTGCAATAGATTTAGTATTTCATAAAGGAGTAAATCATGAAACCTATAATATTGGCGGTTTTAATGAGTGGAAAAATATTGATCTAGTAAAATTACTATGCCAACAAATGGATCAAAAACTAGGTCGCGCTTCTGGCACCAGTGAAAAACTCATCACCTACGTAAAAGATAGGCCCGGGCATGATTTACGCTATGCTATTGACGCCTCAAAAATCAATAAAGAACTAGGTTGGAGCCCAACAGTTACTTTTGAAGAAGGTTTATCTGAGACTATCGATTGGTATTTATCTAACGAAGAGTGGCTTAATAGTGTAACCTCAGGAAATTATCAAAATTATTATAAATCTCAATACCAATAATACATGAAACAAGCATGCTAAAAAGTTTGTTGATTTGTAAAAGAATAAATAGCGAACAGCATGTTACCTTTTTAAAAAATAATAAAGACACATGAAAGGAATTATACTAGCAGGTGGGTCTGGAACTAGGCTTTACCCGATCACAAAAGGAACCTCAAAGCAACTATTACCTATCTACGACAAACCGATGATTTATTATCCCCTATCGGTATTAATGTTGGCGGGTATCAAAAAAATACTTATTATCTCTACCCCCACAGATTTACCAAATTTTGAGCGCCTTTTGGGTGATGGCCAAGAGTTGGGGTTAGAGCTTCATTACAAAGAGCAGCCCTCTCCAGACGGACTGGCACAAGCCTTTATTTTAGGTCAAGACTTTATTGGCAATGATGATGTGTGTTTGGTACTTGGAGATAACATTTTTTACGGTCATGGCTTTACCGATTTATTGGCAAAATCACTTGCCAATGTAAAACAGGAACAAAAAGCAACTGTTTTTGGGTATTATGTTAATGATCCAGAGCGTTATGGCGTTGTAGATTTTAATAAGCAAGGAGAAGCCTTGTCTATAGAGGAGAAACCAACCAACCCAAAAAGTAATTATGCGGTAGTTGGCCTTTATTTTTACCCTAACTCTGTGGTAGAGATTTCAAAAAATATAAAACCTAGCCATCGAGGTGAGCTAGAGATAACCACCGTAAACCAAGAATATTTAAACCGTGGTGATCTAAAAGTAGAGCTTATGGGCAGAGGTTATGCATGGCTAGATACTGGTACTCATGATTCACTAATTGATGCCTCAAATTATATAAGGACCATAGAGAGCCGCCAAGGTCTTAAAGTAGCCTGTCTAGAGGTAATTGCTTGTAAAATGGGATACATTACCAATCAGCAGCTTTTAAAGCTTGCTGAGCCCTTAAAAAAGAATGGTTATGGCCAATATTTAATAGAAAGAGCAAAAGAATTATAATGAAGTTTACAAGATTAAAAATACCAGATGTTATTTTGTGTGAGCCTCAAGTTTTTGGGGACGATAGAGGCTATTTTGCTGAAACTTTTAGGCAAGATAAGTTGGATGTTTTTTTAGGCTTTAACATCAACTTTTGCCAAGACAATGAGTCTAAATCATCATTTGGTGTATTAAGAGGTTTACATTACCAGTTAGCACCGCATGCTCAAACCAAGTTAGTACGGGTAATTCAAGGAAGCGTTTTAGACGTTGCTGTAGATATTCGCAAAGGCTCACCCACTTTCGGGCAGCATGTAACGGTAGAGCTCACCGCCGAAAATAAAAAACAACTCCTAGTACCTCGAGGATTTGCACATGGCTTTGTGGTACTTAGCAAAGAGGCCACTTTTGCTTATAAGGTAGACAACTTTTACAGCCCAGAGTGTGATCGCGGAATTGCCTTTAATGATGAAAGTCTAGCCATAGATTGGCAGTTAAAAACAAGTGACTTGCAATTATCTGCAAAAGACACACAACAACCTTTGTTTAAAGATGCTGCATACTTTAACCACTCAATAACTCTTTATGAATAACATACTTGTCACTGGAGGCAACGGTCAGCTAGGCTCAGAGCTTAGAGACATAGCCCCTAATTACCAAGACTATAACTTTTTATTTACAGATGTTAAAAACCTGGATATTACAAACCATCCTTCTGTAGCAGCGTTTATTGAGAGTAATGATATTACCGTTATTATAAACTGTGCGGCATACACGGCTGTAGATAAAGCAGAGTCTGAGCCAAAACTCTCCGATGCTATAAACCACATAGCAGTCGCTAATTTTGCCCAAATAGCAAAAGATAAAAATATTAAGCTTATCCATATATCTACAGATTATGTATTTGATGGTACCAACCACAAACCATACATAGAAACGGATGTTCCAAACCCACAATCTGTATATGGAAAAACAAAACTGAACGGGGAGCTAGCAATGCAGCAAATAAACCCTGCAAATTCTATAATCATACGCACATCCTGGGTGTATTCAAAATTTGGCAATAATTTTGTTAAAACTATGCTACGTTTGGCAGAGACTAGAGACGAAATCTCTGTGGTTGCAGATCAAATAGGAACGCCTACCAATGCTGCAGATCTGGCAAAGGCTATTTTAAATATCCTACCACAAATAAGTAATGAAACTGTAGAATTGTTTCATTACTCTAATGAAGGTGTTTGCAGTTGGTACGATTTTGCGAAGGCTATTTTTGAGATAGAAGGATTAACAACTAAAGTGAATGCTATTGAATCTAAACTATACCCAACACCTGCGGAACGCCCTTTTTATTCTGTTTTGAATAAGACCAAAATAAAAGAAGTTTTTAAATTTGAGATACCGTATTGGAAAAATTCATTGATCGAATGTATAGAGTCGTTAAAAAATATTGACAAGTAAATAACATAAAAAAAAAGAAATGAAAATATTAGATTGTACAATAAGAGATGGTGGTTATTATACAAATTGGGATTTTGATCAAAATTTGATAACTGAATATTGTAAATCCATGGAAGAGCTTCCAATAGAATATATTGAAGTTGGCTATCGAAGTATTCCGTTAAAAGGATATTTGGGAAAATATTTTTATTGCCCCATATATGTATTAGAAGAATTAAAAAGTTTAATGCCTTCAAAAAAATTGGTAATTATATTAAATGAAAAAGATATAAGACCAGAGCATGTTGACGAATTATTACTGCCAGTTAAGCCTTACATTACACTAATTAGAATGGCTGTAGACCCTAATAATTTTAAACGTGCTGTAGCATTAGCAAAAGCTGTAAAAGCATTAGGTTTTGAGGTTGCTTTTAATGTAATGTATATGTCTAATTGGAAAAAAGATCCTTCTTTCTTGGACTTATTAGAAGGGTTAGATGATTCATTAGATTATTTTTACATGGTGGATTCTTTTGGAGGAATATTACCTGATGAGGTGAGAGAAATTATACAGTTAGTGAAATCAAAAACTTCTGTTCCTTTAGGTTTTCATGGTCACGATAATTTACACATGGGACTAATCAATACGATTACGGCATTGGAAGAAGGGTGTGACATAATAGATGCAACTATTACAGGAATGGGAAGAGGTGCAGGGAATTTAAAGATGGAATTACTACTTACGTATCTTGAAAGCCAAAATAAAATTGAATTTAACTTTAATGTGTTAGGAAATGTTGTAGCCGGTTTTGAAGAATTAAAAAAACAACATGATTGGGGAGCTAGTTTGCCCTATATGTTTTCAGGGGCATATTCTTTACCTCAAAAAGAAGTTATGGATTGGGTTTCCAAAAGAGCTTACTCTTTAAATAGTATCATACAGGCCTTACATAATCAAAAAGAAAATATATCCGATAATATTAAAATGCCTGAATTTTCAGAAAAAAAATCAGTTAAAACGGCTATTATTATTGGAGGGGGAGAATCTCCTAAAATCCATTCAAGGGCGATTAAAGAGTTAATTAAATTAAAAGGAAGTGATATTTGTATCATACATTCTAGTTCAAAAAACGCAAATTATTACAGTGAAGTTAAGGTTAAGCAATTTTTCTGTTTAGTAGGAAACGAAGGTTATCGATTAAATAAGGTTTTTAAGGGCGAATTAACTGATAAAGTTTATAAGTGTATTTTGCCTGCATATCCGAGAGAAATGGGAACCTATATTCCAGAAGATTTAAAAAAGAAAACTTTTGAATTAAAAAGAATTGACTTTACTGATAAGTTCTTTGATTCTCATTTTGCATTAGCACTTCAAACCTCCATTCAAATTGGAATAGAAGAAGTTTTTTTAGTTGGGTTTGATGGATACTTAGATAATGTTTCTATTAAAGAATTTGAGCTAGCAAATGAAAACAATTATTTGATAGAAAAATTTATGAGAAATAATTTTAAATTATCTTCACTTACTGAGACAAGATATAATGTTGAATTACAGTCGGTTTATAAACTTATCTAAAATTGAAATTTAATTCAAACAATACATTTTTTTTAAATAACCATTAAATATCATATATGGACAGAGATATATCCTTTTTTTTACCGTGTAGATTAGGTAGTCAAAGAGTATTGAATAAAAATACAAGAGATTTTGCGGGTATCAAAGGAGGTTTACTTTACCTCAAATTAAAACAACTATTAAAATTAAAAATAAAAATTATTTTGTCAACTGACGATGAGGAAGTTATAAAAATTGGTGAATCTTTTAAAAGTAAATACATTTGTATTGATTATAGACCAAAACACTTATGCCTCTCTTCTACCAGTGTATTGGATTTAATTATGCATGTACCAAAAGTTGTTGATACAACACATGTCTTTTGGCTACACACAACAACACCTTTTGTAAGTAGTAGTTTTTATTTAGATGCCATTGAAGTTTATTTTAAAGTTATTGAACAAGGATATGACTCAGTAATGAGTGTTAACAAATTGCAGTCTTTTTTATGGAATGATGAACTTAAAGAAATTATTAATTTTGATAGAACTAAAATTAAGTACCCACAAACACAAGATTTAGAACCTCTTTATGAAATAAATCATTCTTTTTATGCAATGTCATTAAAAAATTATTTAAAATTTGAAGATAGAATTGGTGTAAATCCTTTTTTGTATGAATTAAATAAAAAACAATCAATTGATATAGATTGGCAAGAAGATTTTGATTTAGCTGAACTTATTTATTTAAACAATCAAAATGAAATATAAGACAATTTTATGGGATTTTGATGGGGTCATATTAGATTCTATGAAAGTTAGGGACTGGGGATTTAGAGAAATTTTTAAGTCTTTTGACAATGAAAAAGTTGAGGCTCTATTAAAGTATCACACATTAAATGGAGGATTATCGAGATACGTGAAAATTAGATATTTTTATGAAGAAATTTTAGGAAAAGAAATCACTGAAAATGAAGTTTTAGAATATGCTAATGAATTTTCTCTTTTGATGAAAAAAGAATTGGTAAATCCAATTAATTTGATACCAGATTCATTAAAATTTATAAAAGAAAATTATAAAAAATATAATTTTCATATTGTTTCTGGTTCAGACCAAGAAGAACTTCGTTTTTTGTGCAAAGAATTAAAAATTGATTATTATTTTCTATCTATTTATGGTTCACCAACTCCAAAAAGCAAATTAGTTAAAGATTTATTAGATTCGTACAAATATAACCATACTGTAACTTGTTTGATTGGAGATTCAATTAATGATTTTGAAGCGGCAAGAGACAATGGAATTTATTTTTTAGCTTATAATAATTCCGAGATTGAAAAGTTAAGTGATATAAGCCCCTTATTTTAAAATAATAAAATTGATAGACAATAGAGAATACACTGTTTATAAAGAGCTAAAAGCTGCAAATAAGATTAACTATCGTGGCTATCTCATGCAAGATATTTTAGCAACAGATTTTGTTTTTCATGCTTATGGTAGACTGGGTTCTACAGGTGTAATAAATACTTTCAAGAACTTAATCTTGATTGAAGACACTAAAAATCTCGAAAAACAGCTTGTTAATCATGGTGTTTTGTTTACCACTTCTAATTACGGCAAAGGCCATCGAAATTTATTAGATGCAATAGTTAATGAACTAGATAGGGCTTTTACATATACAAATATTTCAAAGCGGAAATTAAAATTTAACATTGTTAATTTACTGATTTCATTTTGGCAGATTTTTTTTAAACATAAAACTAATGTCTCCTTTTTTACACGAATGTTTTTTTTCTCTAAATTGGTTCGTTATAAAAATTTTATTGATGAATTAGAAAAAATCGCAACACCAATAAATATTAAATCATATGTGGCACATTTAAGTTGTTTGGCAGATGATAGTATATATTGTCAATTTTTCAAGAAAAGAGGCATTAATACTTATTGTATTCAGCATGGTGTATTCGCATCCGATTATGAATATAAAACAAAAATACCATTTGATGTGATTAATATTGAAAATTTTCAGGCAGATTATATGCTAGCTTGGGGTGAGTCCGTGCGGCTTAGTATGATTAAACAAGGATTTCGTAATGACCAATTCGTCCTTGCGGGTAATCCAAAATATAAAAACATCAAGAAGATCCGTTTAAAAAAATCAGATTTCAATAATGTTGTTGTTTGTCTTGCAAGGGATTTATATTTAAATGAAAATTTACAATTATTAGAAATAGTTTCAAATCTTGAAAATTTTGGTATAAAAGCTTTTATTAAATTTCATCCCAAAAGCAATACAACATTATACGCACGAGCTATTGATAAAAATAATTTGCAAGTATTGGAACAAACAATATCGTTAAATGAAAGCATCAAACAGAATAACATTGACTTTACAATTGTATATAATTCAACAGTTTATTATGAATTTTATATTTTGGGATTAATTTCGTTTAGATTTTCAATCAACGAAAATGATATTATTTTTGCTTTAAATGATAGTTTCTCAAACTATGAAGAGTTAGTAAATAAAATTAATAAATTTAAAACACTTAATTATATAGAATTAAGTCGTGACGCAAATGTTATGGTAAACAAGTTTTGCGCTTTGGGAGTAAATAATTATAAGAATATATTGTGCTAACACTTAAACATCGAAATTAAAATTGTGAGTTCTTCAAAAACAGCCATTTTAGCAGCTATAGTATGGAGTGGTATTGGTAAAATTACTGCAGGTTTTTTGAGATTTTTCTCAACTCCATTATTATTGAATCATTATGGGAAAGAACAATATGGGCTTATAGGGTTGGCTATTTCAATTAATGTCTATATGCAAATAATGGAATTAGGCTTTAATACGGGTAATTTAAGGTTTTTATCACAATGGTTAGCTGAAAAAAAACATGACAAAGTTGTAAAGCTTATACAATCAAGTATGTTTTTTTATGGATTGATAGGGTTATTAAATTTTGTCTTGCTCGTAATTCTCACATTTTATTCGGGTGAAATTTTTAATCTATCAATCAATGAAAATATAATATTTACAAATATGTTATATATTTTAGCAGTAAGCTCATTGATTTCATGGACATACTCCATAACTTCTCAAATATTGAGAGCATATGAAAAAATTGCTTTAGATGAACGATTGAATTTAATTGGCTCTGTTCTAGTTTTCTTGGCTGTAATATTGTCTGTTTATTTCAATTTAAAAATCTCTCAATATTTTCTTTTATATGGGGTTTCCATTATTGTAGTTTTACCAATTAAAGTGTTAAAATGTAAAGCTTTAAATTCTTCGTTAGACTTTAAGTTTAAATGGAATTCTGAGGTGTTTAATGAAGTTTTAAAATATTCAATTGGTATTTTTGGGATGGCCTTTTTTCAATTTTCTGCTCGTAACCTTAGACCTGTGATTCTTGGAATGCAAACAAGTGTTGGTGATGTAGCAGATTACAAGATACTTGAACAGATAACAGGAATTATTCTTCTTCTTAGCGGCTCTTTTATGGCTATCTTACTTCCATATGTAACTAAGATGAAAACTTTAAATAACATAAAAGCTCAAATAAGGGTTGTATATGATGGAACTAGATTTATATCTGTTTTCCTGGCTTTTCTAATATTTGGCTTAGTTATAGTAGCTGAACCCTTAATTATTTTTTATGTTGGGACAGAATATATACATCTAAGTTTTTGGCTAATTGTATGGAGTGTTGCACTATTAGGTTATCATATTGCGGCCTTAGCAGCAATTGTTTTAGCAGATGCAAATATTCGCCCTATAGCATACTTTTCAATGTTTTCAGCTTTAATATCATTAACATTTGCTTGGTTATTAACTCCAAATTATCAGGTTGGTGGTGCAGTAATTTCTTTAGTTATTTATACAATATTGCAAATGCTTTTCTATTACGTTTATTATATCCCATATGTTATGAATTTGAATTCATTAAAGCTTTTTGTCCAATCCTTTTTGAAACCAGTTATAATTGGGATTATTAGTTTAGTAATTACTAAATCTATATTACTATTAGTAACACTAACAGGAATAATATATCAATTAATAGTACCAGTATTAATATTTGCAATTGTTTATTGTATTCTTACTGCAATATTTATAATTCGACCAAGCGAGATTAAAGTAATTTTAAAAAAATAATTTGAAAAAATCATTTAATTTATTGATTAAGAATTTTATAAAAATATATAATATTTTTTATAAGTATGAGACAAGTATAATTTTCAACAATTATACTGATATAATTTATTCATATTGGGTAAAAGGTTGTATTAATAATTGTGGAACAGGATTTCATATAAAATCACCTACAATTTTTAAGGGTGGTAAATATATGACAATTGGTCTCGGATTTAGATCTGGTAACAGGCTTAGAATAGAATGTTGGGATAAATATGCAGGAATTAATTACAAACCTGAGTTAATTATTGGCAATCAAGTTTACATTAATAATAATGTCCATATTGCTTGTATAAATAAAATTATTATAGGAGATAACGTCCTATTTGCAAGTAATATTTTTATATCTGATCACCAGCACGGAGAATCTGATTTTAGCGATTTAAAAACAGCACCTGCGTTACGTAAATTAAGTAGTAAGGGTCCTGTAATTATAAAAAATAATGTTTGGATAGGTGAAAATGTGTCTATAATGCCCAATGTAACAATAGGAGCTAATTGTGTAATCGGCTCAAATTCCGTAGTTACCAAAAACTTTCCACCAAACACTATCATTGCAGGGACTCCTGCTAAAATCATCAAAAAAATAGAATAGTTACATTTATAAACCAAAACATAATCTTTTAGCAAATTATTTATTTTAATAAACTTAAAAGATTGAAATAAATACCTAACATCAATTTTAATTGATTACATAATGAGACTTTTAAATAATATAAAAAATGAAAAAAAAAGCTAGAATAATTGCATCTTACTTACCACAATTTCATCCTATTCCAGAAAATGATAAATGGTGGGGAAAAGGATTTACTGAATGGACAAATGTTGGAAAAAGAAAACCATTATTCAAAGGACATTATCAGCCAAAGGTACCATCCGAATTAGGTTACTATGATTTACGTGTTTCTGAGTCTAGAGTTGCTCAAGCAAAAATGGCAAAAGAGTATGGTATTGAGGGTTTTTGCTATTGGCATTATTGGTTCGGAAATGGAAAACGATTACTCGAAAGGCCATTTAATGAAGTACTTGCTAGTGGTGATCCTGATTTCCCGTTCTGTTTAGGTTGGGCTAACGAAACTTGGAAAGGTTTTTCCTATGGAGCAAATGGTAGAAATCCACTAATTGAACAATTATACCCCGGAGATCAGGATTTTATTGATCATTTTAATGAAATACTACCTGCTCTAAAAGATAAAAGGTACATTAATGTAAAAGGAAAACCTCTTTTTTTAATTTTCCGTCCCTCAGAAATTCCAAATGTTAAACATTTTATTGACCTGTGGCAAAAATTGGCAATTAAAAATGGCTTAGCCGGAATCCATTTTGTTGGACAAACTTATCATTTAGAAGAAGTGGAAACAATTCTTTCTAACAATTATGATGCAGTAAATATAGTTAGACTTAAAAGTTGCTATTCACAGGATAATAGGTTTTTAACTAAATTAAAGAGAAAACTAACAAAAGTTCCAAACTTAGTTAATTATAAAGATATCATTAAAGTACTTGTTGGGCAAGAGGAAAAAAATAATAATATTTACCCTACGTTAATGCCAAACTATGATCATTCTCCACGAACAGGAAATAAGGGTCTGATACTTCATGAGTCTACTCCTAAATTATTTAAAAAGCATATGGCTGATGTAATGGAAGTAATTGAACAGAAGCCTGATGAGGATAAGATTGTTTTTCTTAAATCCTGGAATGAATGGGCAGAAGGTAATTATGTTGAGCCCGATTTAAAATATGGTCTTGATTATTTAAAAGCAATTAAAGATGGCCTTAAATAACCGAAACTACCAGAAATACTTTTAAAAAAAAATATTGTTTATGAAAAATATACTTATAACTGGTGGCTCTGGATTTATTGGATCTAATCTAGCTTTAAAGTTGATAAATAAAGGACATAATGTAACTGTTTTAGATAATTTATCAAAACAGATTCATGGTAACAATCCAGAATTAAGTTCCCCTTTATATAAATCGATTAAAGATAAAGTTAAATTTATAAAAGGGTCAGTAACAAATAGAATTGATTGGATAAAAGCCCTAAAAAATCAACAAATTATTGTGCACCTTGCAGCTGAAACTGGAACTGGACAATCTATGTATGAAATTGAAAAATATTCTAATACCAACATTGAAGGAACTGCGATATTACTGGACATCCTAGCTAATTCAGATCATAAAGTTACCAAATTAATAGTTGCTTCTTCAAGAGCTATTTATGGAGAAGGAAAGTATTTTAGTGATGAATTTGGGATTGTTTACCCTAATCAACGTACAGCTCAATTTATGAGTCAAGGAGATTATGAAGTTAAACATGAAGGATGTAAATCTCAACTTAAACTTTTATCTACTTCAGAAGACTCTAAAATTCACCCAACTTCTGTATATGGGATTACTAAACAAGTTCAAGAGCAACTCGTTATGACAGTTTGCCCAACAATTGGTATCGCTCCTGTTGCTTTTAGATATCAAAATGTATACGGACCTGGACAATCTTTATCAAATCCTTACACAGGAATTTTATCAATATTTTCTACTCAAATTAGAAATGGAAATGATTTAAATATTTTTGAAGATGGGAATGAAAGTAGAGATTTTGTTTATATAGAAGATGTTATAGATGCTACTATTCTTGGAATAGAAAATGACATGGCTAATGGTCATGTGTTTAATGTAGGAGAAGGCATCCCCACTCGAGTGATTGACGTAGCTACAAAATTAAAGAATTTGTATAATTCTGATATTAAGATTGAAATAACAGGAAAATTTAGACTTGGAGATATTCGACATAACTACGGAGATATATCTAAAATTAGAAATATTTTGAATTTTAAACCTAATTGGACTTTTAACGAAGGTATAGCTGAATTTGTTAAATGGGTAAATAAGCAAGAAGTAATTGAAGATAAGTATGAGCAATCAATAGAAGAAATGAGAATTAAAGGATTTTATAAGTAATCAAAATAAATTTATTAATTTTCCATTTACCCTTTGAAAGTCTTAGAATTTGAAAAAGCGCAAAAAAATGAATTGTAGTAAAATTGGAATTGTTACTGTATTGTACAATAGTGAAAATGTTCTTAAAGAATTTTTTCAGACGCTAAATATCCAAACATACAAAAATCTTGTATTGTATATTGTTGATAATAAATCGCCTGATAATTCATTGCTAATTTCAAAACAATTAGCTAAAACTTTGAATTTTGAAACTATTATAATTGAAAACAATGAAAATTCAGGTGTTGCAAAAGGTAATAATATTGGAATAAAACATGCACTAAAAGATAACTGTGAGATGATTTTGTTATCTAACAATGACATTGTTTTAGAGGAAAACACTATCGATATATTATTAAACGGATTAAACGAAGAAAATGCTACAATGTCTGTTCCAAAAATATACATGTACCAAAGTAATAAAATATGGTGTGCTGGAGGTGATTTTAATCATAAAAACGGTACTACTTCTCACCGTGGAATTGGGAATTTTGATTCTGGGGAATATGATAAAAGAGAATATGTCGAATATACACCAACATGCTTCATGCTTATAAAGAGTTCAGTTTTTGATAGAGTTGGTTATATGGATGAAAAATATTTTGTGTACTATGATGATACTGATTTTTTATATAGAGCAATAATTAAAAATACAGAAAAATTAGTTTACATACCAGAATCTACAATTCAACATAATGACGGCAGTTCAACCGGTGGTCTATATAGCCCATTTTCAATATTTTTCATGAATAGAAATAGATTGTATTTTTCTTACAAAAATTTAACTTTTAAAACATTTTTAAAAGTCACGATTTACTCATACACAAAATTAATTTTAAAATTTGTAATAAATTACAAAGGACAGTATAAAATTTGGAAGAAAGGAATAGAAGGACTTAGCGCTGGTTTAAATTTGATTTATAAATGATACACTGTATTGATTTCAAATTAATTATATATAATTAATGTATAGAAAATTAAATATATTGGGTAATCCTTTAAAAAAGAAAAAAATACTTTTTATTGAAATATTTTTTATAATTTCATTGATTTGTTTTAATTTAGGCATAAATGAGGCAAGTATTCTCTTCACAATTTTCGTCTTTTTTTCACAAATAAATAATCTTAAAATTCCTAAAAATATTTTTTTATTTTTTGGAGTTTTATTGATATCAGGTCCCTTGTTAAGCTTTTTTTATTCAAATTATCTAAATATAAGTAGTGATTTTCATCAATCTATATTCATAAGAGTTCGCTTTTTTGTAATCCAGATATTATATTCTTTTTCAGTCGCTATATTTTTAATTAAAATTGATAAAATTAGAATTTTATATTTACTTTATATTTTTGCTATGATTAATTTAATTGTCGGCATTATTCAATTAAATTACCAAATATTTTTTTCAACATTTAGCAGATTACCCATGTTAACCTCCGAGCCTAGCTCAATAGCGATGTTCTATGTATTTGCTGTTCCATTATTACTATTATATTTAAATTATTATAAAAGTGCAAAAAAGGGAGTCTGGTCATTTATAATAATAGGAATATTTATAGCATCAAAAGCTCAAATACTTATTTTTTTATTCTGGTTAACAATTTTTTTATTAAGGAAAAAAACAATGAAAAAAGCAATTATTCTTTTTTTTATTCTTTTTATAATTGTTTTTTTTGCAGGGAAATATTTTTTACAAATCAATCAATTAAATTCATTAATTAGATTTGTATCTGTTTCCTTTAATGAAGGTCTCTCTGGATTAAACGAACAAAATCAAATATGGACAAGTTTTACATTTAGATTAAGTGGAGCAATGACTTCTCTTAGTTTATTTTGGAAGTATTTAACCGGAATTGGATTTGGTAATTTTTATCCTCTTTATATTGATTATATGAAAACATCTGAATTGGGCCAATTATTATCAGGATCTGAAATCACTAATGTTCTTTTTTATGATAGCTATGCTACTCCTAAAAGTATATTTCTAGAGTTATTAGTAAGTTGTGGTGTCTTTTTTTTAATCCCTATTATTTTTATTACAAAACGTTTTTTAAAACTAAATTTACCATATTTACTTAAGGTATCACTAGTATCTTTACTCTTTGTAAGTCTTATGGTAGAGTTAGCACCTTTCCTAACCTACTTTTCAATATTGTTAGTACTAGGACATAAATTTAATAATACTTATAATCCTAACCTCATATAATTTAAATTTTTGCTATGATTGCTGTTTTGTTTTTTTCTAAACCTCCCGGTGGTATGTATGAGTATGGGAAACTTATATGTGAAGGATATATATCTAACGAAAGAAAGGCTTTATTATTAAGTTACTTTGGAGCAGGGTTTGACCATTTTTTACAACTTATCAAACTAGTTTTAGGACTAAAATCTGAAGTTGAAAAATGGTTTTACATCAATAATCTTCATAAAGCGGATGTTATTCACTTTACTGATACTCCTTTATATACTGTCTTTCTGATTAATAAAGTTTATATAAGAAATACTACATATATAATTACGATTCACGATCCAGAACTTCATCCACGAAAAGGTGTTAAGGATAAGATAAGATATTTTATGGCCTTTTTACTAAATAACCAACTTCTAAAATTATCAATGAAGCGAGAAAATGTCCATATTCATTTACATTCCAAAAATCAGACACCAAACAAAAAACTAAACTATATTTTCTCGAAGCATCCAATCTCAAATAATTATTCATCTTACAAAGAAATTACAAATTTAAATAAAGGGGATTTGGTTTCATTCTTATTTATTGGATCTTTACAATATTATAAGGGTATTGATATTTTTACTGAATCTATCAAATCTTTTAAACAACAAAATGATTTTAAATGCAATTTTACAATTGCAGGAAGTGGCAAGCTAAATATCTCTGAAGATATTAAGAATAAAATCACTATTATTAATAAATTTTTATCTGATGAAGAGTTTATTCATTTATTAAAAAAGACTCATATTGTAGTTTTTCCATATCGTCAAGCCACTCAATCAGGAGTATTATCACTTGCATTATCTTTAAATAAACCTGTGATTGTAAGTAATGTAGGTAATTTACCAGAGTATGTATTAAATCGTAAAACTGGAATTTTATTAGAAAATTTGTCAGCGCATAATTTGGTCGGTACTTATAAAGAATTTATTAATTCTCCAGATTTGATTAGTAAAATGAGTAAAAATACTTACAAGCATAAAAAGCAATTCTACTCTAAAGAAACAGCAAAAAGATTGTTATATCAAATTAAGTCTATTAATCAATGACTATTATGAACATAATATTTGAATTATTATTCTTTTTATTTAGAATTACTGGAGTTTTTTATATTGTAAAGAAAATAACAAAACGAAAAGTTTCAATTGTTCTTTATCATAATCCTCAATCTTATTTTTTTAAAAGTCATATGGAATTTCTAAATAAACATTATAAGTTTATTTCTTTAGATCTTCTTGTTGATGCTATAAAAAATAAAAACTGGTCAATAATTCCTGATAACAGTATTGTGGTCACAATAGATGATGGTCATGCTGGGAATTTTAAACTTCTTGAAACATTTATAAAATATAATATTAAACCCACTATCTATTGTTGTTCTGATATAATAGGAACAAACAGACATTTTTGGTGGAAAGAATTAGAGAGCAATAATGTGGAAAGTTTAAAAAAACTCACAAACAGAAGTCGTTTACATGAACTTAAAAATAAATATGATTTTGTTAATGAGAAAGAATATTCATTTAAACAAGCACTCAGTTTTTCTGAAATTCAAATGCTTAAAAAACATTCAATTATAGGTTCACATACTAAATCACATCCAATATTAACTTGTTGTGATGATGATGAAATACGAAATGAAACAATCTACTCAAAACTTCAAATTGAGAGCATTATTGGTTATAACTGTGACCACTTCTGTTACCCTAACGGCGATTATAATAAACAAGTTATCGATATAGTTAAAGAGTCCGGATATAAATCCGCTAGAACAATAGATGCTGGATGGAATGATATAAACTCAGATCCTTACAAATTAAAAATAACAGGAATTACTGATAATGCTTCTTTGAACCATGTCATTGCTCAATTATCAGGAATTACAATGTACATTAGATATTTAACTAGGGGTAGTTTAAAAGGATTACACAAAACAATAAAGCCTAAATTAAAATGAAGCTAATTTTTAAGCATATAAAATCTGATACTGAGCTAGAAAATATAAAAGAAAAATGGAAATTATTAGATAATCAAACTGAGCATCAGAATATATGCTCGTCTTATGATTGGATATTTAATTGGTGGTCGGTTTTTAAAAATATTGAAAATAATAAAATAGGATTCGACAAGGAACTCTTTATTATTTGTGCATATGAGGAAACTAACTTAGTCTTAATATGTCCAATAATGAAGTTGAAAAGGAAAAAGTTTAGTTTTAGTTTTAGTTTTATTGAATTTATTGGTCAGCAATGGGGAGGTGTTTATTATGATATTATAGCTGATCCAAAACTAAAATCTATTTTTAATGAAATTCAAGCCTATCTTTATAAAAATTTAAAATTTGATTTTATTTATTTAAGATATATACCAGCTTCATCTCAACATTATAAAGCTTATCAATTGTTTCCCTTTGCTCAATGTCCTGAAATAAGAATAAGTGATTATTTGTCTTTTGAAGATTATTTGAAGTCTAATTATTCTAAAGGTCATAAACAAAATATTAGAACTGGCAGAAATCGCGCTTTAAAAAATAATGATATATTAGAGGAAAATATTTATGATTTTAATGAGAAAAACTTCGAATCTATAATTTCATTGTCTAAATCAAAATTAAATGATGATAAATTTTGGCTCTATGGAAATAAGCATAAAAAAGATTTTTATAGAAGAATACATCAAGTATTTGATTCAAATATAGTCTTCATAAACATAAATAAAACTAAAGTAGCATACAGAACAAATATTATTTTCAATAATCTTAAACTTTGTACAGATGCATCCTATGACAGAAATGCACCAAGATATGAATTAGGAATTCTTTCTGTGAATAAAAATATAGAGGACAGTTTTAAAAAATCATTGGCATTACATTCCTTAGGACCAGGGTTAGATCCCTACAAGTCTAAATTTACAAAAAGAAAAAGCAAATTATTTTTTCTATTCAATAAAGGAAATACTGTTAAATCAATTATTATATATCCTTTTATAAATCTAATGATTAAACATAAAAAATGAGAATTTTATTACTTGGTTACCCCGATTATTTATCAAACCTATTAGCTAATTTAAATAATACGCCATTCATAACTGAAAATGATATTGATATTATATTTGCTAACTCATCAAATTCTAATAAATTAAGCAATCTAAAATCATTAAAAAAAATAAAAAAAAATAGTTTGGGGAAGTTAGTATCAAAAATTCTAATGAATTTTTTTTCAAACTCTTACTCAAAGATTAAAAACAAATTATTTCAAGAAGTTGATTTATCATTTATTAATTATTTAACAAATGTAAAAATTATAAAATATGAAGGTTTAGATAATATTTTAGGATTAGAAGATTATGACTTCATGATAGTCGCAACTTTTGGTCAGAAAATCCCTAAAGAAATTTTTAACAAACCTAAAAGAAGAACCCTTAACATACATCCATCTTATTTACCTGAACTTCGAGGAGGATATCCTACTTATGTTGAAGCTTATAAGTCAACTATTAAATCAGCTACTACGATTCATTTTATGGAAGAAAAATGGGATAATGGAGATATTGTTATTCAGAAAAAATATAAAGTGGATTATAAACTCAATAATAACGATAGGTTTTTATTAAGTTCAAGCTGCGCAGCATCGTTATTAAATGAATTGCATGAAATAGATTATAAATTTACTCCAAAAAAGCAGATAGGAGAAATTACTTATTGTCACAAAATAATTAGACCAAAAACAAATTTATTAAGAATAACAAAAAATGAAAATATAGAAGGGTTTATAAGAGCTAATTATGCAAAACATATTTTTCCATTTACATACGTCTTCTATAAATTTAATTTATTGTCAATTATAGAGGTTTCTCCCATTTCAGATATTTCGATCATTTCTAAGAAGCATATTAATAGTAATGTTATAAAAGTTTTTAAACTGAATAGAGTTTTTATTTTAAATTTTTATGGAAAGTTCTATAAACTAAATAGATATATATACAAAAGAAAATTATATGCTGATTAATAACAAGGCAAAACAATTACTAATTTTAGGGAAAATACCTCCACCAATTGGAGGGGTGACCATACATGTAAAAAGATTATTGAAACTAATTCAAGGTGAAGGTATTGTTTGTGATTTTTTTGATTTAAATAAGTTTAAACTATTTAATTTTTTAAGAAAAATGTTTAATTCAGAAATAGCCCATTGCCATTCAAATAATAGGCTTTTTCTTTTTTTATTTTCTTTAACAGGTATTATTTTTAAAACAAAAACAATAATTACAATACACGGAAATGTAAAAAGTTTAAATAAGTTTTATAATTTTTTTGAAATGCTTTCAATTAGATTTTGTTACATACCAATTGTCTTGAATGATAAAAGTTACAGTTACGCTTTAAAGCAAAATAAACGATCAGTTATAATATCTAGTTTTTTACCTCCTTTAAAATCTGATTTATATTTATCTGAAAATATTTTATTAGAAATCGAAAATTTAAAAAATAATTATAATCATATTTTCTCTACAAATGCTTCCGATTATGCTTTTGATAAAAATGGGATAGAAATATATGGTATTCTTAAATTGGTTGATATTTTTAAAGAACTTACACATTTAGGTATAGTGATTTCAGATCCAACAGGTGAATACTTTAAAAGGCTTAAAGGAAAACTAACTCCAAACATATTAATTATTCCTTATCCTCATTCATTTTCTGGAATACTAACACATACTGATTCATTTATACGCGCTACGACCACAGATGGAGACTCTATTTCTATAAAAGAGGCTTTGTATTTTAAGAAAAATGTTATTTCATCCAATTGTGTAAATAGACCCAATGGAGTAATTACATATGAGACAGATAATTATGAACAACTTAGAGAAATTATTCTTTCTACAATGAATAATAAGAAATCATATTACAATTCTCAATTAAATGGATTTACTGATCTTTTTAAAATATATCAAATTACTTAATCGATCTTTTTTTATTTTATTAAGCATAAAATATTTAATAATTATTTTCGTCTATTAACTTATGAAAACATTAAAAGGAATATCTGAGATTATTAAAGAAAAAGAATCTGGTATATTAGTGCATCTTAAATACCAATTAAAACTTGCGGATTCAATGATATGAATTAATAACTCTTATTATGAAAAATACTCAGAGAATGCAAAAAAGATATTTTTGAATTTTGATGAAAAACGTAAACTAAAAGAATAATTAAATTAATGAGGAATGAATTTAAATAAACTTAAAAATTTATATCTAAAAGCTCCATTTTTTATAAAAAAGGCATACTCATATATTCCATTTAGTATTAGAAACGGTAAAGAGTATAGAAAGTGGCGAACCCATCTAGATTCTAAAAACACTATGTGCAGGAATCCTTTGGGAACAGTAAGCTATGCTATAAAGAATTTTAATTTTTATAAAAAAATTTACAACGACGTAAATATTGAGTATTGGGAAAATATTCCACTTTTAGATAAGTATACAATCCAAGAATACTTGGGGGAGTTTGAAAAATACGATGTTTCGAAATTATACGTAACTACTGGTGGAGTTACGGGTAAACCAGCAAAGTTTTATCAGTCTAATAATGTATGGTATAAGGAATTGGCCTATGTTTATAATTATTTTTCATTATTTGGATATACACCTAAAACAATAAAAGCTTCATTCCGTGGGGGTGATTTTTCCAAATTAAAAAAGGGTTGCTTTTGGTTGTATAATCCAAATTATAATGAAATTCATTTTTCTCCATTTCACCTCAATAAGGATAGTATTTTACATTATGTTATTAAACTTAATAAGGTCCAGCCAAAATATTTTCATGGCTATCCGTCTGCATTTATAACTCTAGCTAAATTGATGTTAAATGCGAATTTAAAATTGAATTACAAGCCGATAACTTTTTTTCTAATTTCAGAAGGTTATGAGAAAAAGGATATAATTTTCCTTGAAAAATTTTTTAAATGTAAGATGAGTTCGTTTTATGGACACAGCGAACGACTGGTTTTTGCCATCGCAGATGATAAACTTGAAAATTACACGCCAAATTTAGATTATGGTTATTTTGAGCTTATAGACAAGGGAGGTAGAGTTATAAAAGAAAATAATTTGGAAGGAGAAATCGTAGCCACAAGTTACGATAATATGGCGATGCCATTAATTAGGTATAAAACGGGGGACTTTACTAGCTATACAGATTTTAAAACAAAAACATTCTCCTTACTAAAAGGTAAATGGAAACACAGCTGTTTATATGGAAAAAATGGTGAGGAAATAACATTAACGGCTCTAAATCTTCATTCTGAAGAGTTAAATAATATTCTAAAAGTTCAATTTATTCAAAAATCACCAGGTCAAGTCCAATTATTTATAATGTTTTCTCAACATATATATAGCCATCAAGTCATTAAAATTGAAAAATTATTATCGTCAAGAGTAGGTGGGCTTATATCTTTCAATATTGTTACAACTGATAATTTCAAATTAAACAAAAGAGGGAAGGCCCCTTTAATTATAAATGAAATTTAACTATTTTGTTTTTCAAACTATTAAGAATAATTAACACAATAAAATACCTGAAGCCTATTCAGGTTTATTATCGGGTTTATTATTTTTTCAGCAATAGACTTTTTAGTATCGATTTTGATGGGGGATTTCCAACACCTTTTACTTTAATAAATTGGGAGAGTAAACTTAAATCGTCTTTATCATACACACAGAAGGAAAAATCTTTCTCTTTTTTGAATATTAAACATCAATTTTCAGAAAAAATTGATTGGAATTATAGCGAATATGGAAAGCTATGGGCATATAATTTGAACTACTTTGATTTTTTAAATCAAAGAGAAATTACAGGTGAAATAGGTGTTGATCTGATTAATGATTATATAAAAAATGATAGTATTTTAAAAGATGGAAAAGAACCCTATCCAATTTCTTTAAGAGGAATGAATTGGATTAAGTTTCTTGCAGAAAATAAAATTAGCAATACACAAATTGATAAAACACTAAATAATCATTATAACATATTATTTGCAAATTTAGAATATCATCTACTTGGAAACCATCTACTTGAAAATGCATTTTCCTTGTTATTTGGGGCTTATTATTTTCAGGATGAAAAACTGTATAATAAGTCTAAGAATCTACTTATTTCTGAATTAAACGAACAAGTTCTAAAAGACGGTGCTCATTTTGAATTGTCTCCAATGTATCACCAGATTATTT
>Ga0206130_10003002_pt1 | contig 22710 bp, 19 predicted proteins | sample Helgoland_Spring_9_FD_148637 | JGI IMG/M metagenome (GOLD analysis project Ga0206130, IMG submission 148637) | Pelagic subsurface seawater microbial communities from Kabeltonne, Helgoland, North Sea - Helgoland_Spring_Bloom_20160512_1 | ecosystem: Environmental > Aquatic > Marine > Epipelagic ... | reverse complement strand
ACTCTGCTCCGGTACTCCACGTTGGTTTCATGCCACTCAAAGCCGCATCACTGGATGTAACATCAGCTTTGGTGCGCTCGTCGGTTGGCTTTTCGCCACTTGTATAAAACACGACTTGTTCGGCGATGGATGTCACGTGATCCCCCATCCGCTCAATATTTTTTGCGATAAAATGAAGATGCATGCAGGCCGTGATGTTGCGCGGATCTTCCATCATAAATGTTAAAAACTCACGAAACAGCGTATTATAGATCTGATCGACAGCTTCGTCACGCGCGATCACCGACAGTGCCAGCGCCTGATCTTGTTGAACATAGGCATTCAAGGCGTCACCCAGCATCAACTCGACCTCGCGCGCCATGCGGCGCAAGGCCGCCGGTGAGCCATCAATGCTACGCAACTCAAGCAGAACCCGCGTGCGCTTTGCAATATTTTTGGAATAATCCGCAATCCGTTCCAGATTACCGGAAACTTTGATCACGGTCAGCAAAAGCCGCAGGTCCTCGGCGTTTGGGGACCTGAGAGCAATGACCCGTGCAGCCTCATCATTGATTTGTTGTTCAAGCGTATCAATCGCCGCGTCCGACGCGCGCACGTGTTCGGCCAGTTCTGCGTCACGATTATACAAAGAGGCTGACGCACCGACGATTGACGCCTCGACGAGCCCGCCCATTTTAATTATTTTAGCTTTGATTGCGTCCAGTTCACTTTGAAACTGTGAGACAATATGCAGGTCTGACATCAAACTCTCCTTATCCAAACCGGCCGGTAATATAGTTATTAGTCATTTCATGCTGCGGCTTCATGAATAACCTATCAGTTAGCCCAACTTCAACCAGCCGTCCAAGATGAAAATAGGCCGTTCGTTTTGAAACGCGGGCGGCTTGTTGCAACGAATGGGTCACAATGACGATCGAATATTCACTGCTAAGTTCATGTATTAAATGTTCTATCCGTGCCGTGGCAATGGGATCAAGTGCTGAACATGGCTCGTCCATCAATATAATCTCTGGGCTGACAGCAATCGCACGGGCAATACACAGGCGTTGTTGTTGCCCACCTGAAAGCCCGGTTCCCGGATCATCAAGCCGGTTGTGTACTTCGGACCAAAGGCCTGCGCGTTCAAGCGCCTCTTGCACGATTTGTTTCATGTGCCCCCTGTCTTCTGCCAGCCCATGAATTTTCGGACCATAGGCGACGTTATCAAAAATAGATTTTGGAAAGGGGTTTGGTTTTTGAAAAACCATCCCCACACGGGCGCGCAAGGGCACCACATCTACATCTGGCGCATAGATGTCATCGCCATTCAGGCGTATGTCGCCAGAAACTTTGCAGGTTTTTATCGTATCATTCATCCGATTGAGACACCGCAGAAACGTTGACTTGCCGCATCCAGAGGGCCCAATAAAAGAGATAACTTCGCAACCACCTATATCTAGTGACACACCTTCAATTGCAGTTTTATCCCCATAATTTACCTGGACTTGACGCGCAGTCATTCGTGGGTTTTCCACATAAATATCACCAATCGTCGTATTGGGAAGCTTTGCAAGATCGATATCCGGCATTTCAGGGGGGGCGCCCTTCTGAGATTCAATCATTTTTCCGTGCTCCATGGTCTTTCAATTTCCTACCAACGACGTTCTAGTTTTTTCCGCACGACAATGGCTGCTGCGTTCATCGTGATTAAAAAAGCCAATAATACAATAATTGCCGCACTGGTTTTTTGAACGAACATCCTCTCTGCGAAATCTGCCCACATGAAGATTTGTACTGGCAGAACCGTTCCAGGGTCTGTGACACTGCCCGGCACATCTACGATAAACGCAACCATTCCAATCATAAGCAGAGGCGCCGTCTCGCCAAGCGCCTGGGCCATGCCGATAATCGTGCCAGTTAACATCCCCGGCATCGCCAATGGGATCACGTGGTGAAATATCGTTTGTATCTGTGACGCGCCAACCCCCAGAGCGGCTTCGCGTACGCTGGGTGGCACGGCGCGGATTGCGGCCCGCGACGAAATAATGATTGTTGGCAGCGTCATAAGGGCGAGCACCACCCCTCCAATCAGCGGGATCGACCGTGGCATACCAAAAATACCAATAAAAACCGCCAAACCCAGAATACCAAACACGACAGAGGGGACCGCAGCAAGATTGTTGATATTAATCTCGACAATTTCGGTAATGCGGTTCTTTGGGGCGATCTCTTCCAAGTATATCGCGGTGGCAACGCCAATGGGAAACGCAAGCACAAGGCAGACCGACAGTGTGAGGATGGATCCGATAAACGCACCATAGATGCCCGCCATTTCGGGGTTGCGCGACGCGCTGCCAAAAATAAGATAATCGGAGAATGCATATATAATCTTGCCATCCGCCTGAAGCCTGTCGATGTATTCTACCATCCTATCATTGATACGGCGGTCTTTTTCAGGGGTTTCACGCTTGATAAATCCCCGAAGAAAGCTGTCGACATCATCGTCCATAGCGAACCGTAATGTTTGGGTGTATACGATCTTGCCATCCGCCTGAAGCCTGTCGATATATTCCACCATTCTATCATTGATACGGCGGTCTTTTTCAGGGGTTTCACGGTTGATAAATCCCCGAAGAAAGCTGTCGACATCATCGTCCAGAGCGAACCGTAATGTTTGGGTGGTGTCCATGAGTGACGGGTCATTATAGACCATTTTGCGCAAGCGCTGTTCTGCTCCAGGTGAGATCAGCTTGCCTGCAGCGCGCTTGTTTGAGCGCCCTTCGGCACCAACTGCTGCGTATAAAGCCGATCTAATCACCCCGCGCGCATCCCCGTCATACAAAGATTGCTGCGAAAAAATACCCGTCGGATCAAGCTTTTCGCGGTCAATATCAACCTCAATTTCGACGTAATACTGAAAGAAACCTGGAAGACCTTTGGAGAAAATTGAAGAGAACAACACAACAAGAAACGCCAGCGCAACGGCAATTGCGCCGCGCCCTAAGAGTTGGAAGTTGCGTTCGCTTTTTTTGCGCTTTGCCATTGAGGCTGCAACGCGCTTGGTTGCCATTTTTGGCGAAACCATCCCTTTGGAGGTACTAATCATATTGTTCTCTGTATTTATTCACGACGTGCAGGGCGATAAAGTTAAGCACCAAGGTCATCACAATCAGTGTCAGTGCGAGCGCAAAGGCCGATAGGGTCTTGGCGGATTCAAATTCTTGATCACCCACCAGAATTGTCACAATCTGCGCGGTTACTGTTGTCACAGCATCAAGCGGGTTCAAAGATAAATTGGCCGCAAGACCGGCCGCCATGACCACAATCATCGTTTCACCAACCGCGCGCGACACCGCCAGCAACACCGAGGCGACGACCCCGGGCAGAGCAGCCGGCAAGACAACCTGCCGAATGGTTTCATTTTGGGTGCTGCCAAGCGCATAAGCCGCCTCACGCAAAGCCTGCGGCACTGCCCTGATGACGTCATCAGATAAAGATGAAATAAAAGGGATGATCATGATCCCCATCACCAGCCCCGCTGCCAATGCAGATTCTGATGCTACATCCAAGCCCAGTGTTAGACCCATTGAGCGGATGAAAGGTGCCACCGTCAGGGCCGCAAAAAATCCGTAAACAACCGTTGGCACCCCCGCAAGCAGTTCCATCAGCGGTTTGACCACCCCGCGCACCCGGTCAGAGGCGTATTCAGACAGGTAAATTGCACTGAACAGACCCACGGGCACCGCAACTGTCAAAGCCACCGCCGAAATCAACATGGTGCCGGCAAACAAAGGGACAGATCCATACGTGGAAAGGCCCATTTGCCCCGACCCTGCCCGTTCTGCACCTTCGAACTGCGGGTTCCATGTGATGCCAAACAGAAACTCACTCACTGGCACCAAAGCAAAAAACCGCAAGGATTCGAACACCACGGAAAAAATGATTCCAACGGTTGTGAGAATAGCAATCACCGAGCTTGCCGCAAGCAACGCAACGATTATTCTTTCCACGGCGTTGCGGGATCTAAAGTTTGGGTTTATTTTGTAATACCCCCAGAACCCGCCAAGTACCGCGAGGGACAAACACAAAATCGTGGTCAGTGTCGTGGATGTCGCGATCCAGCCTTGCCACGCCTGGGCTGCGTCATACACCCAGTCAGGTTGTGTGCCGAAATTCGTGCCGCTCACCACGTTTTTGATTTGCGCATGGGCTATAATTTCGTTGAAATCTGCATTTGTCCGCACCGCGTCTGGAATAAGGTTCGTGCTGAGAGACCGAAAAACGATGTCATCGCCGATCGCCATAACGATAAGTAACGCGTAGGCGGGTAACCACGCCATAAAAGCTGCAAAAAAACCGTAATAATGATGCCTTGAGTGCATTTTTGTCTGGGTTGAAGATTGCAGCTGCCGCGCCGAATTCTGAGCAATGAAAAAATAAACAAAGCCAATAAACAGGATATTGGCAGCGATCTGAAATGTTGTCACCTTAAACCTCTACTTACTTTGATGTGGCAAGGGAAACCGATAAATCGGCTTTCCAAGGTTGCAAGATTGTATTTATTCCAACATGTCCGCGGTCAGCGCTGGCAGGGTTTTCATGGCTTTAGCGTAGGCTGCACGCTCAGCTGTTGGCATTGGGATCATACCGTTTTCGGCCAGAACACCGTCCTCATCCCAGTGTTTTGTCCATTCAGCCATATACTCTTCGATGCCAGGGACAACACCGACATGCGCATGCTTGACATATAAGTACAGCGCACGAGCCACCGAATAATTATCAGACGCGATGTTTTCAAAGGTGGGCGCTGTGCCATTGATGATCGCGCCCCGCAATGTGTCAGAGTTTTGGTCAAGATAGGAAAATCCAAAAATACCGTAAGCAGTTGAATCTTCTTGAAGCTTTTGAACGATCAGGTTGTCCTGTTCACCTGCCTCGACATAAGCACCGTCGGTGCGCATTGCCCGACACACTTTATCTTTTTGACCTGCGGCTTTGAGTGCAGCTTTGACTTGGGCGTCTTTTTCACAATAGCCTTTTTGATTGACCATTTCCACAAAAGACGCGCGGGTTCCAGAGGTTGTTGGTGGGCCGTAAACGCGGATGGTGATTTCAGGCAACTCTGGGTTCACATCCGACCACAGTTTATAGGGGTTTGCGACCATGATCCCGTCAACGGGCACCGTGGCAGTCAGTGCTTTACCAAGATCGGACTTAGAGATTTTCAGAACCGGCCCTGACTTTGATCCCGCAACAACGATGCCATCGTAGCCTACTTTGATCTCCGTCACAGTCACGCCGTTTTTATCGCAAAATTCAAGTTCTCCGGTCTTCATTCTTGAGGATGCATTTCCAATGTCTGTGAATTCTGCACCCGTTCCTTCACATACGCCTTTTTTTCCAACCGACGATCCGCCAGACTCGACAATTGGCGTCTTAAAAGTTGGGTTGTTGCCAAGGTGCTCAGCAATGATTGTTGCAAAAGGCAACACGGTCGAAGAACCTGCAATACTGAGGTAGTCCCGCGCTTGCGCGCAGTTACCCGTCAATGCGACGGATATAATTCCAGCCACTATGGTGAAACGCATCTTCAATTTCCTTGATGAGAGTGCACAGTTAACGCGGTTTCTTCTGGCGGATATATGTAACTTTTATGTGTAACTTTTATGACAATTTTGTACGAACGGCAAAATTTTGCAATTAAATTGAATTTGCAGATGTAAGCATTGGATCAAGACACATAACCAACCTCTCATACCAGGGGGGCAACAATGCCCGAATTGCACCATTTCGACCCTCTATCATCACGCGATCATAGCGCGATCATCGCGAGCAGGGGCAGTTACCGATTCTGTAAACATCCAAATATAACTGCGTTACGGTCGCGGCGTGTGATGCGTCAATTCTATAAATTCACTGACGTGCCAAGAGACTCGCCCTGTATTTCATCCGGTTCGTTTCCTTTGGCTAACAAAGCTGTTTGAAACCAATGCGCAGCACAACCTCACCGTTTACCCCGATGAACTTCAAATCGGTGCAGGTTGGGTCCCTCCAATTTAATGGCTCTGGCTTGCGCGTCAGATACCTGCAGGCCCCATCCATTTAATATTGTCAGCCCCGCCTCCACACCCGTCAGAGGGCTCACAGGTTACGATCTATCCGCAAGAAATAAAGACCGTTTCGGGCGTAATTAACCTTTCCGCTTCTGAACGCTTTATACCCAATCAGCCTACTCAGACCGATCTAAAACTGATCGCGCCGCTGCTGGCCCGTTTTATTTCTGCCGATTACTTTCCCGACGATATCCAATCGGTTGTTCCAGACCTAAACTTGGCCATCGAACAGCGTGATCTCAACAGCGCGCAACGGCTGCTTGAGGGTCGGGGTGGCGGGTTGACACCATCGGGGGATGATGTGCTTGCCGGCCTTCTTTTGTATGCGGCTTGGGCGCGCCCCGCATTCTTTGGAAACCACCCAAATGTAGAATGCGCCAAAACCACCGATCTCAGCCGGGCATTTTTAAAATGGGCTGTACGGGGAAAAAGCATAGCGCCGGTTCACAATATGATCACTGCATGCAAGCGGGTGGCGGGACCCGGTAGCGACGGTAATGACCAGATAAAGCATATAGAACTGAACACAGCCATAAGGGCTGTCAGTTCTGTCGGCCATTCTTCTGGCCGGGGTTTACTGGCTGGTTTAGGGCTTGCGACCCAGTGGTCCGTCTAATCAATGTCGCAACTGTGGTCTATGTGACGTTGCGCTTGTCCTGTTTCAGTTCTGGTCTCTTTCCAGCCATTACGTTCCTAAGCAGATGAAAGTGCCGGTAATAAAACAGAAAATGCGGTCCCCTCGCAGGGCGTACTTGCAATCGCCAGGCGCCCACGATGGCGGTTTACGATATGCTTGACAATTGCCAGCCCCAAACCTGTGCCGCCAACCGCACGCGACCTGTGGCTATCAACCCGATAAAACCGTTCCGTAAGGCGCGGTATATGCAGCGGATCAATCCCGGGACCCGTGTCACAAACACACACACATATGGCGGATCCCCGCAGTGTTGCATCATGGTCAACCAACTGAATACCAAGGGTAATCTTGCCATTGGCGCCCCCATATTTAATGGCGTTCTCCAGCAGGTTATTGAAAACCTGCCGCAGTTGATCTTCATCGCCTTGAATGAAATATTCGCTACTTTCATCGCCTAGAAGGGTCATATCGACCTTCTCTGACTTTGCTAAAGCGGCCATCGTAATAATGCAAGATTGCAACAGGCCATTAAGCTCGACCTGTTCAATCGGGCGCATGCGCTCATCACTCTCGACACGACTAAGTGACAACAGATCGTCCACCAAACGGTTCATCCGTGCAGCCTCTTTTGCCATAATATCCAAAAACCTCTTTCGGGCTGCGGCATCTTCGCGGGCCGGACCTTGCAGGGTTTCGATAAAGCCGCTGAGTGCGGTGAGTGGCGTGCGCAACTCATGGCTGACATTGGCGACAAAGTCGCGGCGCATTTGAGTGGCCTGCTCGACATCCGTTACATCACGAAAACAAACCAAAATTAGATTATTTTTGGCAATTTTGACCCGCCGACAAGTCATATCATAGGTCACATCTTGATCACCTAGAGCCGCAATATAGCGAGTTTTGGCCTCGGCCTGCCCGCCCAATGTGACCTCAATCGCTTTTAATACAGCGGGATGGCGTAACACCGAGATATAAGCCAGCCCGACCACATTGTTGCCAAACAATAATAGTGCCGCGCTGTTGGCGCATAGAATTCGATTCTCACCCGTAATCAACAAGCCGGGTAGTGGAACGGCTTCTAATAGCGAACTGAAGATCATTTCTTTTTGCATCACTGCGCCTTTATTCGTAATTTATCACTGCGGCGACACCTCGATTGCGCTATCCTGTTTGATTGGCTGTGTGAACCGCATCGGAAAATACCGACTGCAGAGTTTCAATCGCTTCCAGCCCGACGGAAATGCGGAAAAACCCTTCAGTGATACCCAGTGCAAGACGCGATTGCTCAGACAGGGCCCGGTGGGAAGAACTGGCAGGATGGGACAGGGTTGTGCCAACATCACCGAGCGTCGGGGCAAAAGCCAGCCCTTTGGCGGCCTGCACGAAGGTGTTGGCAGCGGCGCGACCGCCCTCAAGCTCAAAACTCACCATATTGCCGCCATTCGCCCCAAGGACGGTGTGCGCCAGATCATAATCAGGATGATCGGTTCGTTTGGGGTACAGCACTTGTTTGACCCCTGGCAAGTCGCCAAGCGTCTCGGCCAAAGCCTGCGCGTTTTGTTGCGCGCGTTCAAACCTGAGATCAAAGGTCAACAGGCCACGTTCGGCCAACCAGCAATCGAACGGGCTTGCGGTCAAGCCAGCTGTGACCGCAAAATCAAGCATTTTTTGACGCAGCTCGGGGGATTTGGCCGCGACATATCCCAATGTCACATCCGAATGTCCTGCAAGCAGCTTTGTCACAGAATGAATGACAACATCGGCGCCGGCCAAAAGTGGCTGTACCGCGCGGGGGGTCGTGAAGGTATTGTCCACCGCTAGCAAAATGCCGCGTTCGTTGGCCAAACTCACCAAGCCGTGCAAATCTGCCACGCGTAGCGTCGGGTTCGACACCACCTCGATCATGATCAATTTGGTTTCGGGACGCAGCGCCGCGCGCATGGCATCCACAGATCCCGCATCGGCAAAACTTGTCGTGACCCCCAATCGCGGCAAATCTTTCTGCAGCATGCGCAAAGACCGACCATAGAGTTGATCCCCCCCCAGCACATGATCACCGTGGCCCATCAATCCCATCAGCACCGCCGAAACGGCCGCCATACCCGATCCTGTCACAAACCCGCCTTGCGCTGACTCCATTCGGTCCAGAAGACCCGCCAAGACGTCGGCGTTGGGATGTCCTTCGCGGGCATAGGTATAGCCCGAAAGGTCCCCATCGTATTGTTCATCAAGCTCGTCGGGGGAGCGTGAGGCATAAACCACCGAAGGTGACAAAGGCGTCACCACCGGCGATGACACGCTGTCAGGCAACGCCAAAGGCCGCATCAGGCTGGAGGTATCGCGCCGCGTCATGGTCTGTCGACCCCGCTTAGTCCCGTTTTGAAACGGAGCATATTTTCCTGATAATGCAGCGCACTTGACCGCAACCCCATAATCGCTTGATCATCGACTTCGCGGACCACCTTTCCCGGAGCCCCCATCACCAGGCTGCCATCAGGAATAATTTTATTTTCGGTAATCAATGCGCCGGCGCCGATAATACAGTTTTTGCCAATTTTGACGCCATTGAGCACAATTGCCCCCATGCCGATAAGGGTATTTTCGCCAATCGTACAACCGTGCAACATCGATTTATGGCCGATGGTACACCCCGCCCCCACCGTGAGCGGAAAGCCCATATCGGTATGCAGGACGCAGTGCTCTTGCAGATTACTGCCCTCGTTGATCCAAATCACCTCATTGTCGCCGCGCAGCGTACAGCCAAACCAAACGGAGGATCCGCTTTCGATCACCACTTTGCCGATAACATTGGCGTCAGGCGCAATCCAAGTGTCGGTTGCGATGTCGGGACGATGCCCATCTAAAGCGTAGATTGTCATTTGCGTTCCTCAAATTCAGCGTTCAAGCGGCGGACGGTCTCTACAATGTCTGGCTGTTGTGACAACCTCAACCGCTCAGCGCCAATGATTGTGCGCAGCTGCTGTTCGGTGCGGTCGAGATCTTGATTGATAAGGACATAATCATATTCGGGCCAGTGACTGATTTCATCGCGGCTTTTGGCCATCCGACCGTTGATAATCTCTTGGCTGTCTTGACCACGCGATTGCAAGCGCCGCTCTAACTCTGGGATCGAGGGTGGCAGAATGAAAATCGACAACGCATGTTTGCCCAATTGTGAATTGCGCAACTGTTGTCCACCCTGCCAGTCGACGTCAAATAAAACATCCTGACCAGTGTCGATCGCCCGAGATACTGGCGCTTTCGGACTGCCGTAACGATTGCCAAACACTTCGGCATGTTCCAGCATACGAGGGTGGCAGAATGAAAATCGACAACGCATGTTTGCCCAATTGTGAATTGCGCAACTGTTGTCCACCCTGCCAGTCGACGTCAAATAAAACATCCTGGCCAGTGTCGATCGCCCGAGATACTGGCGCTTTCGGACTGCCGTAACGATTGCCAAACACTTCGGCATGTTCCAGCATATCGTTGCTGGCCACCAATGCTTGAAACTCTTCGCGGCTGTGGAAATAATAATCGCGACCGTGGGTTTCGCCGCTTCGAGGCGCGCGGGTGGTCGCCGAGACCGAGAATTGTATCGCAGCATCCCAAGCACGCAATCGCTTGGCCAGCGAAGATTTACCGGCCCCCGACGGCGAGGATAAAATGATCAGTAGACCGCGCCGCTGGTTCATCTGTGGCCCCTATTCAACATTCTGCACCTGTTCGCGCATTTGATCGATTATAGTTTTAAGCTCTAACCCTACGCGGGTCAGTTCAACCGAATGAGATTTAGAGCAAAGCGTATTGGCTTCGCGATTGAACTCTTGCGTCAGAAAATCAAGTTTTCGGCCGACCGGTCCGGATTGTTGTAATAGACCACGCGCTGCAGTGACATGTGCGCCCAGCCGGTCGATTTCTTCGGTGATATCTGATTTCACCACCAAGGTGGCAATTTCCTGTGCCAGACGCTGTTCATCCAAGTCCCGCCCACCAAGAGCTTTCTCGATATTTTGTTGCAACGTCACAGCCATCTGCGCTTTTTGTGCCTGAGCGCGATCGGCGGCCACGTCTGTCAAATCTGCGATCGCATCAACCTGCCTGGTAATAATTTCAGACAGGGCCCGGCCCTCAGACGCCCGCATCAACATCAACGAGCTGAGCACTGGGGTGAGAGATGACAACAAAGCGCCGCTTAATGCCTCCGTGTCAGACGGCTCGGGCGCGCTTTCGAGCACCCCCCTTAGGGCAAGTATATCGCACGCATTTGACGGTGAAAGTGCAAGCCCAATATCCATCGCTTGTGTCTCAATATCGCCCATTGCGGCAAGTACTTTGGTCAGATGTGATCGGTTTAAAACAACAGCGCCGGCGGTCTCTTCGCGGGTGACACGTAACGTCAGCGACACTGCCCCCCGCGACACCTTTGGCGTGATCAGGGCACGCACCTGTGCCTCGAGCCCCTCTATCCAATCTGGCACGCGCAACCGCAGGTCACGCCCTTTGGCATTGACGCTGCGCAGGTCCCAGATCCAGACGAATGTGTCTTGGCTGCCAGAGGCCGAGGCAAAACCTGTCATCGATTGTATCACAAACTGCTCCTGAATTATGCAAGCGCAGATAAGCCACATTACCAACGCGAGGCAAGAGAAACCCACGACTTTCTTAGCACTGTACTTTTTTAACCTAGATTAACCACTTACCAAAGAAAATCTGAAATCTCTGTTTCTGGATGTAATATTAACAAAATATTAAGTTAGGTTAAGCCTATGTGAAGAAACTTTAGCGTGGATTTTATGGATAAAATGAACATGGATAAATACGGTCGTCACACGATAAGTCTTGCAAGCAGCGATCAGGCTAATATTGTGTCATTTGACAACTACAAGCGCGGGGGCGATAACGAAACACTGAGAGAAATCGAACGATATTGGCTGCAGCTGAGGGGCAGTTTTTTGCTTCCACATAGTGGCAACTTGCAAGCCAAAGACTTAAAGCACTACCTCTCTAATATCTTTATTGCAGACAAAATTGCACCGGGGCTGGTTCAAATTAAAACAGCGGGAACCGGGATCGCCGCATGCTTCGGCATGGACCCAAGAGGGTTGCCCCTTAGCGCTTTATTCCGAGCACAAGCGCGGGGATCACTTGCCGTCGCCGTACATGCAACCTTGGACACCCCCGAGGTCACCAGATTGACACTGCATGCTGTCACCACCCCCCTAATGCCGGCGATAGCAGCTAAAATGTTGTTACTACCGCTGCTGGATGATCAGCCTGAACCCAATCGTATTTTCGGAGTTTTAACGTGCAGTTCTGGCAAGTCCAATGATCGTCTTCGGTTTGAAATTACCGAAACACAAAGCTATCCTTTGGATATTACACTGGAAACGCCGCCTGTCCGCGAACGTGTTACCGTAAATACCAGCCGGCACCAAAGTGCGTTAGGATTGCGCAATGACGATCGAGCACAGGAAAAACCATCCATTGAGGGAAATATTATTGATTTTCAGACACCCTGCGACAGCTCGTGAAACAATAAATTTCAAATTTACAGGCGCTTGTTGTTGTACAATTTATAGAGCGTTTAAAAAGTATACGAACATGAAATATAAACCGCTGTGCTGTAAAACTTGCCCACCGCAGCTGCAGATCTTTTTGACCACCAGCCCGACCGGAACGTTCAACCTTAAAAAAGCACAATCAAATTAAAACTGGCCCAATTGAACAGGCCAGAAATATACGCCGCGAAGAGGTGCCTTTCGTCAATGGGCATCCTCCCCGCTTCTCCCACTTCCAAGGAGAGTGAGGCGCAGTCTTTTAGCCCGTTTTGGCGGCTGTTTGCACCCGCCTTTGGGTCAATTCTTCGGCAACCAAAAACGCCAGTTCCAGTGACTGGCTTGCATTTAGTCTTGGATCACAGGCGGTATGATAGCGATCTGAGAGATCTTCGTCGCTGACGGCCCGAACACCGCCCGTACATTCGGTTACATCCTGTCCAGTCATTTCGAAATGCACGCCACCCGGCACAGTACCTTCGGCATTGTGGATCGCAAAGAATTCGCGCACTTCCCGCAAAACGCTTTCAAAGGGGCGAGTTTTATAGCCGCTCGAGGATTTAATGGTATTGCCGTGCATCGCGTCACAGGTCCACAGGACATTTGCCCCCTCTTGCTGAACTGCCTTGATCAGTCGCGGCAGATGATCACCAACTTTTCCAGCACCAAACCGCGCAATCAAGGTCAGACGTCCGGCTTCATTCTCTGGGTTAAGCTTGGCCATCAGAACCTTAAGGTCTTCGGCTGTTGTGGTCGGCCCACATTTCAGACCAATCGGGTTTTGCACTCCGCGACAAAACTCTACATGTGCCCCGTCCGGTTGCCGGGTGCGGTCGCCAATCCAGATCATATGACCCGAGCCCGCGAGCCATTTTCCAGATGTCGAATCAAGCCGCGTCAACGCCTCTTCGTATTCCAATAACAGGCTTTCGTGGCTGGTGTAAAAATCGACTGTTTGCAAGCTGGGTGCTCGCTCACTGTCTAGGCCTGCGGCGGTCATGAAATCCAGAGCGTCGCTGATTGAACGCGCCATATCTCTGTATTCTTTGGCTTGATCACTTTCGGTAAACCCCAAAGTCCAGCTGTGCACTTGATGCACATCGGCATAGCCACCAGTTGAAAACGCCCGCAGCAGGTTCAACGTTGCTGCGGCCTGCGTATAGGCCTGCAGCATCTTTGATGGGTTGGGGCTCCGCGCCTCAGGCGCAAACGCCAACTCGTTAATTATATCACCACGGTAGCTGGGCAGTTCCATACCACCCACCACTTCGGTTGGGGCAGATCTGGGTTTGGCAAATTGCCCAGCCATCCGCCCAACTTTGACAACTGGCACCTTGGCTCCGTATGTCAAAACCATCGCCATCTGCAGCATGACTTTAAAGGTGTCGCGGATTAAGTCGGCGCTAAACTGTTCAAAGCTTTCCGCACAATCGCCGCCTTGCAGCAAGAACGCTTCACCTCGGGATGCCGCCCCTAGAGCTGCTTTGAGGCGGCGTGCCTCTCCGGCAAAAACCAGCGGTGGATATTGTCCGAGTTGTGCCTCCACAGACTGCAAAGAGGACGCGTCCGTATACTCCGGCATTTGCACTCTGGGTTTACTCCGCCAGTTGTTTTTTTGCCAGTCATTCATGTGTTTTCTCCGCAGTTGGTAGATCTTCTGAGATGCTTATAACGGCGTCTGTTTAAAGTGACCATATAGTAATTCAACACGCCCTATTGACCTAACCCTACAGTTTGGTTCAATGGGAGAAGGAGCGTGCGTTTTTTACGAGCGAAATACCCACTTAAAATAAAGGCAGGATCGAGATGCAGTCTCAACTCCAGAGTGTCGCAATTGTGCCCCACGCAACAAAGCCTCGAAAATTTGTTTTCGTGTTGCTGCCTAAGTTCACGCTACTCTCCTTTGCTTCCGCGCTGGAATGTCTCAGAATTTCCAACAGAATGTCCAATCAAATCCTGTATGATTGGGAAATAATTAGCGAAAATGGCACTTCGATCATCTGTTCTGCGGGTATTGAATTTTCGGTTGATCACGATTTGAACGAGCTGAATCGCGATGATACGATCATGCTTTGTGGCGGCGAAAATATCCGCGCAGCAACTACCAAGCGCCTGCTGAGCTGGCTGCGCCGAGAATCTCGACGCGGGCTTGCCATAGCGGGTTTATGCACAGGGGCCTTCCCTCTGGCCAAAGCCGGGCTTTTAGAGGGAAAACGCGCCACCATCCACTGGGAAAACCAAGACAGTTTTACGGAAGAGTTTGAGAACGTTGAACTCACCAAATCGGTGTTTATCATCGAAGGTAACCGCATGACCACCGCCGGCGGAACATCGTCAATCGATTTGATGTTGAAGTTGATCGCAAACGACCATGGTGAAGACCTTGCCAATGCAGTGGCTGACCAACTAATTTATTCGTCAATTCGCACAACTCAGGACGTACAACGCCTTTCAGTTCCAACCCGTTTAGGGGTGCGTCATCCTAAGCTTGGTCAAGTTATTCAGATGATGGAGCGCAACATAGAAGAGCCGATCAGCCCTTCGATACTGGCAAAACACGTGGCGATGTCCACGCGCCAGCTTGAGCGGTTGTTCCGACGATATCTCAGCCGCAGCCCGAAGCGGTATTACATGGAATTGAGATTGCAAAAAGCTCGCAATCTTCTGATGCAGACCGATATGAGCGTGATCAATGTGGCACTGGCCTGCGGGTTTGCCTCTCCGTCACATTTCTCGAAATGTTATCGCGCCCATTATGCGACAACACCTTACCGTGAACGCGGCAGCCAATCGACCAAACCATAATACGTCACTTGCCAGTACTGGGGGGAACTCTAGGGCAGGCAGTGCCTGCGCCAGACACGATACCGGGGTGCACATGTTTCACAGTCATGAAAAAATTGATTTAATCAAAAAACTCCGACATTCGCTGTGAACAGGCGGTAACCCCCAATTTTGCTTTTTTGCGAGTGCTTATTAATATTTCTTTCATTTTGCATCCATGCTGATTAAATATGCACCTGAACACTGGGTTCAACTAAGGGAGATTTAAAATGAAAAAGCTGATGACAGCAACAGCGGCCGCAGCGCTGCTGGCGGGCTCTGCGTTTGCAGGCAGCCACAACGAAGTGAAAATCGGGGTGATCCTTGGCTTTACGGGCCCGTTGGAAACGATCACACCTGCGATGGGCGCCGGCGCAGAACTGGCGATGAAGGAAGTAACTGATTCTGGCAAACTGTTGGGCGGCGCAACCGTGACTTCGGTTCGGGCTGACTCGACATGTATCGACGCCGCAGCGGCAACAGCCGCAGCCGAGCGTTTGGTGACATCCGATAAAGTCAACGCCATTATGGGTGCCGATTGTTCGGGTGTGACCGGCGCAATTTTGCAAAACGTAGCGCGTCCAAATGGCGTTGTGATGATTTCGCCATCTGCAACGTCTCCGGCTTTGTCGACTGCAGAAGACGATGGCCTGTTCTTCCGCACCTCTCCCTCTGATGCGCGTCAAGGTGTCGTGATGACAAACATCATTATGGACCGCGGTTTTAAAACTGTCGCTCTGACCTATACCAACAACGACTACGGCAAGGGATTGGCCGACAGTTTCGCAGCCGCATTCGAAGCGGCCGGCGGCACTGTGACGATCAACGCGGCCCATGACGAAGACAAAGCGGATTACTCTGCTGAAGTTGGCGCTCTGGCCTCAGCCGGTGGTGATCTTCTGGTTGTTGCGGGCTACGAATCTGGCGGTGGTAAGCAGATTATTCAAGCCTCGCTTGACACTGGCGCGTTTGACACATTTGTTCTGCCAGACGGCATGGTCGGACAGGCAATTGTTGATGCAATCGGTCCAGACCTGAACGGCTCGTTTGGTCAGTACCCCGGGTCGGAAAACAAGGGCGCAGACGTCTTTGGTGAACTGGCTTCTGCTGCGGGCTTTGAAGGGTCTTCGGCATTCGCGGGCGAAAGCTATGATGCGGCAGCTTTAATCATGCTGGCGATGCAAGCCGGTGGATCCAGCGCTTCAGCTGACATCATGCAACATGTGATGAATGTGGCCAACGCGCCAGGCGTACAAATCATGCCGGGCCAATTGGGTCAGGCGCTTGTTTTGTTAGAAGCCGGCTATGACGTCGACTATGTGGGTGCGACCGCAGTTGAATTGATCGGACCGGGTGAGTCTGCCGGCAACTACCGCGAGATTGAAATCCAGAACGCCAAAGTTGAAACGGTTGGATATCGTTAATCAAACCGACTTTGAATTCAAACAGCCCGGTTCGCCGGGCTGTTTGTCTATTGGGTGGCAGAGAAACCCCTGCCCTCATCCCTGCCTCGAAAGAACAAAATCGTGATTGAAGTCGAAAATCTGCATAAGCATTTCGGCGGTTTTCACGCTGTTGATGGTGCCAGCCTAAAGATCGCCAAAGGGTCGATCACCGGGCTTATCGGCCCCAATGGCGCCGGGAAAACCACGCTGTTTAATGTCATTGCTGGGGTTCATAAAGCCACATCGGGACGCGTCTTGATGGACGGGCGTGACATCACGGGTCTTGCGCCGCATGAGCTGTTTCACCAAGGTCTGCTCCGGACCTTTCAGATCGCCCATGAATTCACGTCCATGAGTGTGCGCGAAAACCTGATGATGGTCCCACCGCAGCAATCGGGTGAGACGCTTTGGAACACTTGGTTCGGCCGTAAACGCATCGCGAATGAAGAACGCGCCCTGCAGGCCAAAGCCGATGAAGTCATCGAGTTTTTAACCATATCACATCTCAAACAAGAAAAAGCCGGCAATCTGTCAGGCGGGCAAAAAAAGCTCTTGGAGCTTGGGCGCACTATGATGGTTGATGCCAAAATCGTATTTCTGGACGAAGTCGGTGCCGGCGTGAACCGCACCCTTCTTGGCACGATCAGCGACGCCATTCTGCGCCTAAACCAAGAGCGCAATTACACCTTTGTGGTGATCGAGCACGACATGGATTTTATCGGCAAGCTCTGCGACCCGGTGATCTGCATGGCTGAAGGAAAAGTATTGGCCGAGGGCACATTGGCTGAGATTAAGGCCAATGAGCGGGTGATAGAGGCCTATCTTGGCACCGGTTTGAAAAATAAGGCGGTGGCACAATGACTGACGAGCCGTTTCTAATCGGGGACGCTATGACTGGTGGCTATGGCAGCGGCCCCGATATTCTGCACGGATGCACAATTTCAGTGCAAAAAGGCCAGATCGCGGTGATCGTTGGGCCCAATGGTGCCGGAAAATCAACCGCGATGAAGGCGGTTTTTGGCATGCTGAACCTCAACGGTGGTGCGGTGCGACTGAACGGTGTGGATATAACAGCCCTTTCACCGCAAGACCGGGTCAAACACGGCATGGGTTTCGTACCCCAGACAAGCAACATTTTCACGTCGATGACAGTAGAGGAAAACCTCGAGATGGGGGCGTTCATCCGCACCGATAATTTTCGCGAGACCATGGAGCAGGTTTATAGCCTGTTTCCGGTCTTGCATGAAAAACGCAATCAAGCTGCGGGCGAATTATCGGGCGGCCAACGCCAGCAGGTTGCGGTGGGGCGGGCGTTAATGACGCGGCCCAAAGTGCTGATGCTGGATGAGCCAACTGCCGGGGTGTCACCAATTGTGATGGATGAATTATTCGACCGCATTATTGAAGTGGCGCAATCTGGCATTCCAATTTTGATGGTTGAACAAAACGCCCGTCAAGCGCTTGAGATCGCCGATAAGGGCTATGTCTTGGTGCAGGGACGAAACGCTTTCTCCGGAACCGGCAAAGACCTGCTGAACGATCCTGAAGTCCGCAAATCATTCCTGGGAGGCTGAGCATGACCCGGCACATCTGGTCACTGAACAAAGCCGCTCTTTCGGCCATGGCGTCGCGCACACTGGCGATTGGCTTCTTCTTTGAGGCGCTGCGGCGCGGAGCGTACTGATGGATTTTCTGAATGCGATTGTGGCCTTGTGTAATTACGTCATTGTTCCCGGCGTGACCTATGGCAGTCAACTGGCGCTTGGCGCTTTGGGCGTGACGCTAATTTACAGCATTTTGAGGTTTTCCAATTTTGCCCATGGCGACACCATGGCCTTTGGCGCAACAGTGACCATATTAGTCACATGGTTTTTTCAGGCAAACGGTATTGGTCTGGGGCCCTTGCCCACCGCCCTGCTGGCGTTGCCATTTGGTATTTTGGGCTGCATTGCGCTGGTGTTGCTTACCGATCGCATGGTCTATCGATTTTACCGAGATCAGAAAGCCAAGCCTGTTATTTTAGTGATCGTGTCAATGGGGGTGATGTTCATTATGAACGGTTTGGTCCGGTTTATTCTGGGACCGGGAAATCGTACCATCACGGATGGCGAACGATTTATTATCTCAGCACGCGAATTCAAAGCCATGACCGGCCTGCGCGAAGGCCTGGCGTTAAAAACCACCCAAGGCATTACGGTTATCACGGCTGTTGTTGTGGTGGTGGCGCTGTTTTGGTTTCTCAACAAGACGCGCACCGGGAAATCCATGCGCGCCTATTCAGACAACGAAGATTTGGCCCTTTTATCGGGCATAAATCCGGAACGCGTCGTGATGGTGACATGGCTGATCGTCGCCAGCTTGGCAACGGTGGCGGGCGTGCTCTACGGACTGGATAAGTCTTTCAAACCCTTTACTTATATGTTGTTGCTTTTGCCGATTTTCGCCTCGGCTATTGTCGGCGGCTTGGGCAGTCCAGTGGGCGCTATTGCCGGCGGATTTCTGATCGCCTTTTCCGAAGTGACCATCACATATGCTTGGAAAAAGGTGCTGGTCTATGCCCTGCCCAAACCTTTGGAACCGACGGGTTTGGTGCAATTGCTCAGCACTGATTATAAATATGCAGTGAGTTTTTCCTTGCTTGTTTTGGTTCTCTTGTTCCGTCCCACAGGCCTTTTCAGAGGGAAATCCGTATGAAAGATAGCACCAGGACCTATGGCCTGTTTGGCCTTGTTGTTGTTTTGATCTTGGCAACGGGGTTTTTGCAAAGTTGGAATTCGGCGCTTTTGATCCTTAATATGGGCTTAATTAGCGCGATAATGGCGCTGGGGGTTAACCTGCAATGGGGTTTTGCAGGCCTGTTTAACGTAGGGATCATGGGGTTTGCAGCGCTCGGTGGATTGGCCACGGTGTTAATTTCCATGCCCCCCGTACCCGAGGCATGGACGGCGGGTGGCCCACGTGTGTTGCTCGGGATCGTGATCGGGGCCTCTACGTTAAGCGCCGCAATTTGGGGATATAAAAGGCTGCCCGCAGGCCCAACCCGTCCACTTGGTCTGATGTTGTTTTTGGTGATTGGGTTTTTTATTTTCCGCGGAGTGTTTGATCCGGGTGTCAAGGCCGTTGAGGCGATCAACCCCGCTGGAACAGGCTATCTTGGTGGCCTTGGGTTGCCTGTGCTATTTGCCTGGCCGCTAGGTGGGTTATTGGCCGCTGGTGCGGCTTGGGTGATTGGTAAAACCGCGCTGGGACTGCGCTCGGATTATCTGGCGATTGCCACTCTGGGGATCGCTGAAATTATTGTTGCTATGATGAAGAACGAAGATTGGCTCGCGCGCGGTGTAAAGAATGTCACCGGCATACCGCGCCCGGTGCCCTATGAGGTTACGCTGCAAAATAATGTAAGCTTTACTAATTCAGCGCAAAGCCTTGGTCTTGATCCGGTGGTTGCCTCGTCGCTTTATGTCAAACTCAGCTATTCTATTTTATTTTCGGTGGTCCTGCTGGTCTTATTGTGGCTGGCACAACGGGCCTTGAAGAGCCCCTGGGGTCGTATGATGCGCGCTATCCGCGATAACGAAGTCGCGGCCGAAGCGATGGGCAAAGATGTCACCGCACGCCATTTACAGGTGTTCATTCTGGGTTCGGCAATATGTGGTATTGCCGGAGCGATGATGACCACGCTTGACGGGCAATTGACCCCCGGCAGCTATCAACCGATCCGTTATACATTTTTGATCTGGGTTATGGTGATTGTCGGGGGCTCGGGCAACAATCTTGGGGCTGTGTTGGGTGGGTTTGTGATCTGGTTTTTCTGGGTACAGGTCGAACCCATCGGTCAATTATTGATGACAGTGGCCACGATGGGGTTGGATGACAGCAGCCCATTAAAACTGCACCTTTTAGACAGCGTTGCCCATATGCGTTTGCTAACCATGGGGTTGATCTTGCTGCTGGTCTTAAGGTTTAGTCCGCGCGGTTTACTGCCTGAAAAGTGACATTATTTGCGGCTGGTTGATTTTTGTTGCGAATATATACAAAAAATTAACCTCTGAAATGTAGCTTGAAACAGAACAGAGCACGAGTGGTTGCTTTGTTTTATTTTCCTCCCAGTTGAACTGGCTGCACCATTATGGTGCAGCCTTTTTTGTATGTATGTCTCACAATTTATTGTTGACCACTCTGATCGAAATACGTAGCATGCTAGATATAATAGTCGGCTAGTTCGACAGGGAGAATGGAAGAAAGAGCCTTTTGGCTCTTTTTTCTTTTCTGGGATACAGGACATGGTCTAATCGAAAAATCTCGCTTACCACCAAGGCAAACTTACAGTGTTGGTCCTGATAAAAATATAAATAAGCCAAAAGGTAAACGCCATATGCCTAAAATGTTCGTCGCCGTCACTATAGCATGTTCTTTATTTGCAGGGGCTCATCTGGCTGCCCAAACGGGTGCTCCCACCGCGCCAAATCCACCAGAGTTAGCTATGGGCACAACGGAGGGCGAACCGCAAATGGGTCAACCCTACACCGCTGAAAAAGTCGGCAGCTGGGAACGGCGCTGCATGCGCACCAATCAGGACCAAGCACAAGATCCCTGTCAACTTTATCAATTATTGGAGGATGATCTTGGCAATGCTGTGTCGGAAATTACCTTGTTTAAACTTGATACCGGCGGACAAGCCGTGGCCGGTGCAACCATTATTGTCCCACTGGAAACTCTGTTGACCGAACAACTGAAACTGCGGGTCGATGAAAGCCCCGCCCGAATTTACCCTTTTTCTTTCTGCACGTCGGTTGGCTGTATTGCGCGTATCGGTCTGACCAACGACGATATCGATAGCTTAAAACGCGGTTCCGCGGCCCGCCTGTCTTTGGTGCCGGTTGCAGCGCCAGACCAGCTGGTAATTTTAAAAATGCCACTTGACGGCTTCAGTGTGAGTTATTCAAAAATCAGCCCACTCGAGGATTAAACCGTGTTATACCTCGACGCGGTTCGCCGTACCATATAATCACTCTGGCCATTTTACACTCCAAGCCCGGATAACGTGGCCTGCGCAGCCCTAATGCCAGGGTTCGTGCCGCCTTGACCCAATTTTGTCATCGTGCTCTGCATAGCATTGTGCTGATCTTCGGGATGCGAGAGCAATGCAGCCAGCGCCGGGACAATTTTATCCGGCCGGCAATTGGCACCTATAAACTCTGGTACCACGCGGGTTTCCGAAACTAGATTGACCAAAGTGACAGTATCAACCCGCAACATTCGACCAATGATTTGTCGCGACAGCCACGCCATGTCATAGGCAATCACCATCGGGGTTGCAGCAGCAGCCAGCTCAAGCGAAACCGTACCAGAGGCCGCCAAAGCCACATCAGCGGCGGCAAAGGCCGCGCGTTTGTCACTATGCCCAGAATGGAGTGCCTGCGCTGCCTGTGTCTGTGTCTGTGTCTGTGTCTGTGCAGAATGGAGTGCCTGCGCTGCCTGTGTCTGTGTCTGTGCCTGTGTCTGTGGCGCCAGAACGATCGGCTGGCCGGGCCAACCCGCCACGGCTGACTGCACGTGCCCCGCAACTGCAGACACGGTCGGTACAACCACCCGAAGCGCTGGGTGCTGTTGTACAAGCGCTGTGACTGTGGCCCCAAAGACGGGCAGTAATCGCAGCACCTCAGAACGACGCGATCCAGGCAGAACCAATAATAATGGTGCCCCATCAATGTCATGCGCTTTGCGGAAGGCCGCGACTTCGCATGGTGTTGCTTGAGGGTCGGTCACAACAGGGTGCCCAACAAATTCGCATTGCATGCCGGCGGCGCGCATATAGGGTGGCTCAAATGGGAAAAGTGCCAGCACCTGATCAATGTAGGGGGCCATTTTAGCCGCCCGTTTTGGTCGCCAAGCCCAGACTGTTGGCGCAACATAATGCACTGTGCGAATAGAGCTGCGTGCCTTGACTTGTCGGGCCACCCGCAGATTAAATTCGGGCAAATCAATCGTGATCAAAACGTCGGGTTGAAACTGCAAAACGGCTTCAACAGTTTGTTGAATATAGCGCTTAAGTGCTTGATACTGAGATAATATTTCACCAATTCCCATGATGCTGATCTGGTCCATTGGAAACAAACTTGTCAGCCCCTGCCCGATCATCCCGGCACCGCCCA
>Ga0206130_10003001_pt1 | contig 22710 bp, 53 predicted proteins | sample Helgoland_Spring_9_FD_148637 | JGI IMG/M metagenome (GOLD analysis project Ga0206130, IMG submission 148637) | Pelagic subsurface seawater microbial communities from Kabeltonne, Helgoland, North Sea - Helgoland_Spring_Bloom_20160512_1 | ecosystem: Environmental > Aquatic > Marine > Epipelagic ... | reverse complement strand
CTTAATTTAATATTCTAATGGAGAATAAAATATGTCTATGACGATAGAGCTAGATAGTGACCAGACCGATGAGATAATTCGAACGGAAATGCGATTTATGATTGAATGTTTCGAACGCGACTTGGAAGAACGTAGGCAGGGTAAGGGTATAGGTATCTTTGACTCAGACCCTGAACAGGATGTTATGTACATCATCAAACAGATAGAAGCATTCGAGCTGGTGTTGGATTGGTGTGGTGGTGACGTACACCCCGAATAAATTTCATTTATTTTTGAAATAAGTATTGACAAGTAATGAAAACAAGTGTATAATGTCTACTTAATCAATGAGGAAACTATATTATGACTGTATCAAATAACATTTTGCAAATTGAAACTTCCGCTGCTGTTGGTGGATGTCCTTGGGGTATTGGTACCGAAGTGTCCAATGACCTAACTCCTATCCAGATGATGCAGAAAGCGGGTGTCGATTGGACTGTAGATAAAATCCCATCTTACGTACACCACAACGGTGAAGAGGTGGCTACGGGTATGGAAGCGCTCGTCCGTTCAACTGACTCCAAAGTACTGACTCAGGTCGGTGGTAACTGGAACCCCGTTCAAAACGAACAAGCCTTCGAGTTCTTCAATGATTACTGCTCTGCCGGTGACATGGAGATGAGTTCTGCGGGTTCTCTGAAAGATGGTAAGATGGTCTACGCGATGGCAAAAATCAAGGAGTCGTTCGATATTCTTGGTGGAGACCAAGTCGATTCATACTTGTTGTTCTCTAATCCACACGAGTATGGTAAGTCAATTGACGTTCGATTCACTCCGGTTCGTGTAACTTGTATGAACAGTCTGTCACTTGCACTAAAGGGAACTTCGGTTAACTCAACCAAGATTAACCATCGCCGTGCGTTTGATGCTGACCAAGTTAAGATTACTATGGGTCTTGCTCATGAGAAGTTTGACCAATACAAAGAGATGGCTCAGTTGTTGTCCAAACGACAGTTCACTGCTGACACTCTTATTCAATACTACAACTCACTTTTCCCTTCACAGGCACCGAAAGAAGAAGTTAAGGTATACAACGACCTCGCACCAAATGCCAAGAAGGCATATGAGTTGTTAGAGACACAGCCGGGTGCTGAGTATGGTCGTGGTTCATGGTGGCAGGCGTTTAACTCAGTTACGTATCTAACTGACCACCGATTAGGACGTACTGCGGATGGTCGAATGACTTCTGCATGGTACGGCGCAAACCAAGTCAAGAAGAAGCGCGCAGCTGAACTTGCAGTTGAAATGGCGGTAGCATAATGTATAAAAGTAACTCTGAATATAAAAATCGGTACGGGGACAAATTCGAGTTTGTCTCCACCGACTCTCCCACTAGGTTCATTCTGGAAGGTGACCTAAATCACTTTAGGTATGGTGGTAGGGAAGGTGTAGAGGGAGTTGACCTACTAAATTTAGGTATGGTAGACCCCAGTGGTGGCCCCTACGTATCGCTAGGAACCAAAATTAATAATAAGAGTATAATCAAGATTTCAGTTTACTCAGAAGTAATTATGTTGGAGACAGAGTAATGAAAAAAGACCGATTTGATTTAGAACAAGAAATAATGAACTGTTGGAATGTGACCACTGACATAGATACTATTATGGAATATGTTGGGGACGATGTATTCTTTAGGGGTATGTCTTCTACTCATTCAGACGAAATATCGAATCTGCTTCTTGGAATACGTAGTCTATATGAGATTAAGTTTGCCAAGTTGTTCAGAACTTTAGAGGATTGTATTCCTGATCTTGAAAGTCCAGTGTGGGCACAGGACGAAGAAGATTTGTCTCCGCCTTGGGATGTCGATGACTCTCCTCAACTTGGTTTGCGTTTAAATGATACTACCCCCTCGGACTGGGATAGTCTAAGATAATTTCTCCCTAGACACCCCCTTGGTTATAAATAACAATAGACAAGGGGGAGAGTCTAATGACCAAGTTTCACACAGTGGCAATAACTGCCTTGCTGTGCTCGTTACTTTGGATTGGTTGCACAGCACTTATAATTAATGAATATATAAAGGTAGTACAAACAAAAGACTTTAATATTATGATGTTGAAGTCAGAACTTAATAGCAGTAAACAATTAAATGTTTTATATGATGATACCTTGAAAATGTTTATTTGGAAATGTGTGGATAAGTATGAGATCCGCATATCCAATAAATCCTTCATGTGTCATAAAGTTGATAAGGTGTAGTAATGATAACATTTCGTAAAGAAGTCTTTGAAGTTTTCGAGGAATATAAAGAAGCAAGTTCCAGAGAAAGTCGGATAGATGTTTTGAAAAAATATGAAGACAACTGGGCGTTCAAGGATATCCTTCGAGGTTCCTTCGATGATTCTCTGGAATTCAACCTTCCGGCAGGGCGCCCACCTTTCACTCCGAATAAAGCGGAGTCTTCCCCTTCCACTCTACTCAAACAACATAAACAGTTCGGTAAGTTTATCAAGGGTGGCCAAGGTGACCAAACACCATCATTCAAAAGAGAGAATCAATTCGTCCAGCTTCTAGAATCCGTTCATCCGGAGGATGCTGAGTACGTTCTGAAAATGGTGGCAAAGAAACCACCATGTCGTTACATAACCAAGAAAATAGTACAGGAGGCATTTCCAAATTTGATACGCGAGTAATCTTTTCGACACTAACTAACTTCTAAGGAGAATCCTATGTCGAGTCAAGAACAGCAGTTGAACCAAAATATTACCGAACTACAACAGTTCGTGCATGATACCAGACGCCAAGTAATATATTCCCAAGGTAATCGAAATTATCGACCGGAAACCATTGCCCAGTATTACAATATACTGAATTCGTCTACTCAACAACTTTCTCGATAAGGAGGTGATTATCTCTTCAGAAGCGTGTGTGAGACTTCTGTCGTAGTGATTGAAAATAATTTGGAATGGACTTATAATGCCACAGTATGATTTTAAAAACAAAGAAACCGGAGAGGTCACGGAAGTGCTTCTCCGGATTTCCGAATACGACCAGTGGACTGTCGATAACCCTGAATGGGTACGATATTTCCCTCCATCTTCAGCACCTAAGATAGTATCTGGTGTTAAGTCTACGATGAGACTTGCCGGAAGGGATTGGCAAGACCATCTTAGCAATATCAAAAAAGGTTCTGGTAAGGACAATACTATAAAGGTTTAAGTTGTATGAAATTTTTACATTGGCTGAAGTCAGGGCCTACAGGTGGGAAAAATATTGTTGATAGTTCAGGGCCAGACCCCGATGACATCACAGTAGAAAATGCTTACAAGACTAGGTGGGTGTGGTATCATACTATACTCGCTCTTGAAATTTTAACGACCAACATTTTGTTGGCGTCTATCTTGGTGGTACTTGCCATCAAGTTATGATAGAACTAATTCGTAAACTATGGTGTAAACCTAAAGTGAACCAAACCATGAATAGACAAGCAGTATATGACCAACTCAAGATTGACGAAGGAGTCGTCTATGAGATTTACCTCGACCACCTCAACTACCCAACGTTTGGTGTTGGACACCTCGTTAAAGAAAGTGACGGAGAGTTCGGCGCTAAAGTCGGAACGAAAATATCCCCCGAAAGAGTTAGCGAGGCATTCCAACAAGACCTCGACATCGCAATCAACGAATGTCGTGTACTATACGGAGAACGGTTCGATTGTTTCCCAGATGAGGTACAGCAAGTCTTGGTTAATATGATGTTTAACCTAGGTAGACCAAGACTAAGTAAGTTCAAGAACATGTATGCTGCGGTACTCGAAGGTGACTGGAAGACAGCTGCTATCGAAGGCCGTGATTCGCGATGGTATCATCAAGTAGGACTTAGGTCTGAACGACTAATGAGAAGGTTAGAGAATGTCGAATAATGTAATATTCCAATATATGATTGTGAGTGACGCAGTAGACGCTCGCGGTGGTATCAAAGGTTGGGACGGTACACGTTCTTCCTTGTACAAAGATGTTGCGGACATATCCCGCACATCATTCGAAGAGTACGCAAAGAAGATTGGTGCAACTCACATCTACTCGGATGAACGAGTGGCTACCAAAGGTCACGGATGTTCTACCTCACTGTTGCACGAGTGCGCACGTGTCTGGTTAGACCCTATGTTTGACCAGTACGATAACCTACTATTCGTAGACACAGACATCGTGGTCAATACCGAAGAGAATATCTTTGACGTGATGGAATCGGGTGCCGAAGTCTACGGTGTATTAGAGTCGGACTTCGTTACTGCTGATGGGGGTGGGTACAACTCTTGGGACAGCAACGAAGAGAATTACATGAACTTCTGTCGAAAGTTCGAACTGCATGACTGTCCTATCGTCCCTGTAATGCCACCTAACCGAAAGTCCAAACTAATGATAATGAATACCGGAGTTGTTCTCTGGACTAAGGAAGCACGTCTACGTGCACGTAATGAGTTCATGAATTGGGAAGACTGGTGTTATACTGGTGACTTCCACATGTCTATCATGAATGACCAACCCTATATCTCTGCGCAGTTGATGAAACATGATTTCGATGTAGAGACTATCGATACGACTTGGAACGACTCCCCCCACTATGCGTCCGAACATGAGTTCTTCGAGAACGCAAGGTTCTGTCACTACACGGGTGGTGAATGGAAGGTTGATATGGTACGTCACTGGCGTGATCTCCGGTTCAAGACGACCCCTTGGCAAAGAAGTATGGGCCCACCGTAAATATTTTCAAAATAAGTCTTGACAAACCTCTCATATAGTAGTATAATGATACTTCAAATGTGAGAGGTTTTTTTATGTTTTTATTTAAAATATCAAACGAGGGTGATGGGATATCAGCAACCATTAATGAATCCCCCAATCCCCGACACAAGTATCGTCTGGTGTATATGGACGATGACGCTAATGAGACAATCTCTGCCGTATACGGTGATGATTACAATGGGTGTGTGACACGTGCACTTGAATTCGTCAGAGGAATAAAGTTATCATGAACGAGTTAAATGCCACCAAGATAGAGTTGGCGACCAACTTAGTTAACCGCTACATCTATGAACTAGAGAACCCCGATTGGGGACAATTGATGATTTCCCTGCTAAATGAGGGGTTGACTTCCAAGGAAGTTTATGTTATAATGAACAAAGTTAGAGAAGAGGGGGTTGTGTGAAAGATAAAGTAATTTTAGTAGACTGTGACGGTGTGTTGTTGGATTGGATGTATTCATTCCAAGCTTGGATGAAACGTCATGGGTATGAAGCGATTGATGTTGATAAGTACAAAATCAACGAGATATTCGGAATAGAAAGAAGTGAAGGACGTAAGTTGTGTCGTATGTTCAACGAGAGTGCAACGATTCGTAAGGTTCCACCTCTGAGAGATGCAATCAAGTACGTTAAGAAGTTACACGAAGAAGAAGGATACATATTCCATGCAATTACTTCTTTGAGTAACGATGAGTATGCACAACATCTACGTACTAAGAACCTGTGCGAACTGTTTGGCCCTACAGTCTTTGAGAAATATGTTTACCTAGATACTGGTGCTGACAAAGACGAGGCACTCGCAGAGTATAAAGATACTGGGTGTCTGTGGGTAGAAGATAAAGTAGAGAACGCTATAGCCGGTGCTGTGGTCGGACTTGAATCAGTTGTCATGCAACACGAATACAACAAAGATACATCAGATTTCCCTTTGATGCGTAACTGGAAAGACATTTACGACTATGTAAAAGGACAGTGATTTGTTTCGTTCAGTGGTATTTTGGGAGTCTTAGGACTCCCTTTTTTTTGGTATAAATATAAATTTAATCTGATACACAGGTGGATAATGAGATACGTTGGATACAGTGAATTTTATCATGACTCTGGTCTTGCTATTATTAACGAAGACGGTGTTGTAGACTTTGCCACGCACGGAGAACGATACTCCAAGAAAAAGAACGACCCCAATATCCCTGATGTATTGTGGGACATGATAAGGGATGATGACCATGTGTCTTTCTACGAAGACCACGTCATCAAGTTTGATATGCGTGGTGGCATTGAAGCAACTGGACGGTCAGTTGAAAATATTCAAGCTTCAGAATCATTCGAAAAGTTCCCTTATCCAGAAGCATCTACTTATGATGCGCATCACCAACATCACGAATCTCACTGTGCGGCTGCGTTCTACACGCGCCCGTGGGACTCGAAGGAAGATACTGTCCTAGTATCAATCGATGGAGTTGGAGAGTTACAGACAGCAGTCATCTACGACTCCGACTTCAAACTAATCAAAGAATGGCACTACCCTAAGTCGGTAGGTCTAGTCTATACCCTTACTACTAAGTTCCTTGGTCTACGGCCTCTCGAAGATGAGTACGTGGTAATGGGACTGTCTGCCTATCACGACACATGTCCAGAGTCCAAAGCAATTACTGACTGGTTAATTAGTTGGTACAATGACCTAGAAGATATCGCACCTGAAGTTGAAATGGGTATTGCGGTTGGGGGTGTAGAGTCTAAAAGAGAACAGGATCGTTTAAGGTTCCGGAAAGAGTTTAAGAAAAGAATTCTATCCGTAGAAGATAAGGTTGCCGCACGTGCGACCCAAGACTTTGCAGACTATGCAATCATGGGTATCATGGGTACTGCACGGCAGTATGGTAAGAAACTATGTTACTCCGGTGGTTGTGCACAAAATGTAGTAATCAACTCACGACTGTTCGAACTGTTCGATGAGGTACATATCGCATGTTCACCTACGGATGCTGGTTCCGGTCTGGGTACAGCTGCAAGGTCTTGGGCAAAGGCAACAGGTAAAGACAAACTAGTATGGTCTCCATACTGCGGGTACGATATCGAACGTCCGGTTAACCCTAGTGAGATCGTAGATCATCTACTGAGTCACAAGGTGTGTGGTATCGCGAACGGTAAGGCAGAGTTCGGGCCACGTGCATTAGGTAACAGATCCCTGATTGCAGATGTGCGTTATGACGTACAGGATACAGTGAACGGAATCAAACGTAGACAGAAGTACCGTCCGTTTGCTCCTGCTGTACTGGAAGAGTACGCAGAAGAATACTTCAGTGGCCCTATGAATGACCATATGCAGTTCACCTCTAAGGCACTACATGACTACGCACCTGTGACCCACGTAGATGGGACTGCACGGGTACAAATCGTGAAGAAGGACTGTGAGTCTATCTTCCGTAAGGTTATTGAAGAGTACCATGATAGAACTGGTGTTCCGATGTTACTCAACACATCTCTCAACATTCGCGGTAGACCTATGGTCAATGACGAACATGATGCTGAGTTATGGGAACAGAAATACGGTGTAAAGGTATTCTGATGGGACACCTACGGGATATAGGACTGAACTATTTCGAACATCTGTACAGGGCGTGGTCACTCGCATTTGTTTGTATAGTGCATGGTCTGTTTCCTACTATATGGGAACATAAGGCGAAAGATATAATTAACGGTGACCCAAAAGATTATAAGGTGATGAAAGATGTCAAATGAACCAGCAAACGTAGACGTGTTCGGTAATCCTATTGGGACAGAATATAGAGAAGATATCTGTCCACCAGACCTCATGTGTATTCCTAGAGAGGAGTGGGATACTATATTAGAAGAAAACCAACTGGCATGGGACTCTGTTAATAATACAGTTGCACGACAAGGTGACGCAGAAGCAATAGCAGAATTTACATGGCAAGTATTATTCTTAACCCCTTGGGAGTTAGTATACATAGCTCTACCTATGGGCGTGTTAGCATTTTATGGATTGAGTATATACGCTCTTTTTAAATATATACAAAAGAGGTTTAGTTAATTAACATGTTTTCAGAACAATCAATAAACACCCCAACCCCAGAAGCAAAGCCACTCAAACAAAAGATTGAACTTGAAGTAGAGTTCGATACAACACAGAAAGAAGTTACCCCAACTAAGTTCAGTACCTTGTTACAGTTCGCGGATGTAATCGATGCGTTTCGAATTTTCCCACGAGCATTCATAGGTACGTATTTGTTCCTGTTGATCGAAGTCACTCAATGGTTCATGACGATATCTGAACCAAATGCATCACAAGCAGGTCTCATCTCTGTAGTGGTTGGTGCTGGTGCTGCGTGGTTCGGTCTGTACACGTCTACAGGTTCTGGTAGACAGGTCAAAAGTATTAAGACTAGTAAATGAAACCATCTGAGTTAGTTACTTGGCGAGGAACGCCAGGCGTTGGTGATTTCATGTGGGCGTTGAATTCGTGCCACAAGTATGCCGCGGATCATAATATTCGAAAGATAAATCTAGAGCTTCACTGGGAACACGGTGAGGACTACTACCATCATTTCGAAGACCCTGAGACTATCATCGAGCGGTGTAACTACATCCACAACTTCTATCACCAACAAGAACGTGTGGAGATACACCATATCTTTAATGCGCATGGTAGATATAGAGACTGGAAGTTTGACGATGATGTTGTTTTGGAAACAAACGGTGAACGTAGGATAGCTGCAATACACAAAGACAAATCCAGATTCTATTTCGAGTCAGGTGCATATGACGATACACCTGGCAATGTTATTCCGGACAACGACTGGATATTCCGACAAGATGCTTTCAGAGACTATGACCCAAACCGTATAGTCTTCTGGAGGCCAACATGGAATGCAGAGAAACCTCGTACATGGAAACGGATTTTCGATAATGTGGACTGGGACAAGTTGATAGCGCATTTCGAAGGTCTGGGTTTCAATATGCACGAACTTTCTTACCGCACACCCGCATCCGAAGCAATGCAATTAATCTCTACGTCTCGCATGGTCATCTGTTACGATGGCATCTGGCATTATGTTGCAAAGAACTTTGCTAGACCTCTCGCGGTAATCTCCGGTGAAGGAGTGACTAAATACCATACACCGAATGCGCTTAGGTTAAATCCTGAGTTATCAAAAGAAGACCAAGGTGTCTGGTGGTGGATAGAACATATCGAAGACTTGTTGCAACAAACTAAAAGAAAATCAGTAGAATATGAAGAGAGGATGAAGATTTATTATGGAAATGACTAGAGAAACATTTCAGATTGACCGCGCAGTAATTGAAGTCGCGGGTGGATGTAACTACTCATGTTCTATGTGTCCACAAGACTTACGTGAGGGTGGACGACATAAAGGGTTCCGCCGCATCATGAAACTCGATGAGTTCGAGAAGTATGTTGCGGACTGTGCGCAGTATGGACTCAATGTTGTGAACCTAGACGGTTCCGGTGAAGCCACAATGGCGAAGAATCTACCCGAATACATCAAGGTAGTGAAGAAGTATGGCGCAAAGGCGTTTATCTTCTCTAATGGATTTAAGATGGAAGGTCAGTACATGCGCGACTGCGTGGACGCTGGTCTGGACTTCTATCGATTCTCGTTCATCGGTGCGGATGAACAAGACTACAGCAAGTGGATGTACAATGCAGTAGGAGGACACTTTGCTCAAATCAAACGCAACATCCAAGAGATGGTTGCATACGTAGAAGAGTCTGGTTCGGACTGTGTTGTATCTACATACCACCTAATCACCGACAATGATAACCTCGACACAGAACTAGAGAAGTACAAAGCATTGGTAGAAGAACTCGGAACTAAGACCGAGATTTGGAAGATGCACAACTGGTCTGGTGTTCAAGACATATCGGAGTCCGGTGTACGTGAGGGTAAGAAGAAGACCTGTGGTCGACCGTTCTCTCCGGACGTAGTGATACGTGCGGGAGGACTTGAGAAGAAGACAGGCGCAGTACATCCATGTTGTCAAGTCCTTGGACGTGACGAAGAAGCTGTACTAGGACACTGTTCAGAAGATAACATACTTGACATCTTTTTTGGTGAAGAGTATGAGACTCTACGTGAGCAACACCGCACCGAAGAATATCCAGACTTTTGTAAGAGCTGTGATTTCTTAATCGAAGACCCCGAAGTATTGGTATACACCAATCACGAAAGAGACTTGATGAAGATGCACGGCACCAATTTCACACTTAACGATTATAGGGATTAACATGTTCAATTTAGAAAAACTTTCTTTTTATGGTACACTTGCAAAGACGTGGGTTCAATCACGACTAGGCGAACGCACAACTTATGACGGCGTAGTTATTGTCGCCCTCTGTGCAAGTTACATTATCTTTGATGGTATTATTACTCTAGCTGCATACGCTGGTATTCTATATGGTCTATGGACTATGTGGCAACAACAAAAATAAATGTCGACCAACGGACTTGAAAGAGTTCGATTATTATAAATAATAACACTTATCCGTATTTGACTGGCCAGTCCAGCGAGTTCCATTTCGCACGTGCGGGTTAAGAAACTCTTTAAAGAATCCAATGAGGAATAATAAAATGGAAACGCAATACAGTATTGTAACATTAAACGATCATTTTATGGTTGGTAGTGCTACATCGGGTCATGACATGGTACAAAACATGTACGGTATGTACATCCGTTATGAACAACAGTTACAGACTTCAAAGACTAATTTAGAAGTCTCTGTTCTAGCACACGACAAGGTATATAAACCTTTGATATGGACATCGTTAGGTTGGACTTCAACACACGACCCTGTGTCTGTTGAAAGGTTAATGATCTCTATAGAAGAGGGTTCTCTTGCCACTAACCAGATGTTAAAAATCAATAGAGACTATAAGGATGTACTTGTTTCTACTTGGCAGCTTTGGCTACCAGAAATGTCTTGGGAAGAATTCATCGCGAGTCCTCAAGGGTTCTCATCAGTAGAAGCCTTTGAAAAGGATGCTGCGAAATTTACCTATAGTCTAGTCCTCTCCTATGAAGATTTAGTTAACGACCCACATCGTCAGTTCACTTCTATAGTAAACCATCTACTACCACGTCAGGACAATCCTGAACTGGTCACTTTTGGTAAGGCGAAAAGGAATATCGACCTTTTGGTTATCGACACTGTGGTTCAAGATTCTAAGATCCGCGAATGTCGCGAAGGAATGTCACAAGGTCTACTAGAAAGTGTTGGTGTTTGGAAACAATTCATATCTAAAACCCAAGCAGAAGAAGTTGATGAGTTCCTAGCAACTCTATAATCTTCAGTTAAGTTTAAGATAGATAAAGACGGGATTGGAAACTTTCCCGTCTTTTTTTGTTTTGGAAATATAATGGTTAAGAAAAGTTTTTTGACAGGATGCGACTATAATACCGAATGGCAACTGCCGTGGTTTATAGAGAACTTCATCGAACACTCGACAGGGATTCTACAGGTCGCAGACTTTGGTATGACAGATGATATGATAGACTTCATCGAGCATCACCCTAGGTTCGGTAAACAAATTTATATCCTTAGTTTTGAAAACAAACTGTCTGGTTGGTTCAAGAAACCACGGTCAATATATGAGGCGACTCGTGACGGGTTCAATATATGTTGGTTAGATACCGACTGTCAAATCGATGGAGATGTGGATTCTATTTGGGAACACTTCGAGTCGGGTAGGATGGGTATGGTTGTTGACCGGCCGTGGACTAAAAGAAGACCGGACAACGGTGAATGGTACAACTCTGGGGTCATTCTAAGTGACCGCAACCAAACCCTAATCAACTGGATGGACTCGTGTGAACGAAACCAAACAGAGTCTGACCAGTTCATATTATATCATATGCACACGCCCATAGAACGCCTCAGTAAAATTTATCCCATCCCACACAAGTATAATACTTTACGACTAGACTACATAGATAATGTAGCTGTAAAAAATCCTATCATTATTCACCATACAGGTAAGAAAGGTAATGAAGTGATTAGACAGCAAATGAACTTTTAACTATTAGAGGATATATTATGTTAAGTGGATTAATAGGTTCACTATTAGGATTTGGGGGTTCCCTTGTCCCAGCAGTGACAGACCATTTCGCATCAAAGCGAAACAATGAGTTTGAACTAAAAAAGATGGAGAAGATGGCTGAACTACGGGCAGCTGGATTCGACCATGATATGAAGATGTTCGAGACCAAGGCAGCAGACGATGAACATGCTCGACTTATCGAACACGATATCTCAATCAACAAAGGCACAGGGTTCATTGCCGGACTACAGAAGTCGGTACGCCCTGTAATCACATACTGTTTCTTTATTCTATTCGCAGTGATAGAAGTAAACTTGTTGCAACAAGCACTTGCAAGTGGATCAGACCTTTCAGGTGCATTAGATACCCTATGGGACGAAGATACTAAGGCGATATTCGCTGCGATTATCTCTTTCTGGTTTGGTTCACGTGCGGTCGAGAAGGCAAGAGAAACCCCATACAGCGCCAGAGTAAAGTAATATATGTATAACTATCAAGCAATAGTTCGCAGATGGGTGGACGGAGATACAGTCGATGTTGACATTGACCTAGGATTTGGTCTTGTTTACGCTAACCAACGTCTCCGTCTTTACGGTATTGATGCATACGAGTCTCGTACTAGAAACCTTGACGAAAAGAAGAAAGGTCTAGAAGCGAAAGAGTATGTTAACCAGATGGCCCCCGAAGGGACAACCGTAAGCATAATTACTCACAAGACAGGTAAGTACGGTAGAATACTCGCAGAGGTATTTGTCGAGACCGACTACAACGAGTGGACATGTATAAATAATCTACTAATAGAGGAAGGTCATGCTACAAAGTATCCTATCTAAAATAACACTTGCCATCATGGTGTTGTTTTTGGTATCATGTGACCCTTCCCCAGATAAAAAACTATCAGGGACACAAGATTACACTGGCGTTCAATTCCCGATAACCGTCTATACATATGATAGTAGGGAAGAGTTGAATAAGGCGGTAGAAGGTAAGAAGCCCAAAGGACAAAGAGTCGAAGGACTAGCTCTGTGGTTCCTGAAAAAAGAAAACAGAGAAATGATAAGGTGTGAGATTCATGTTGTATCTCCAAGTAAAGTTGATGATGAACATACACTGACTTGGGGTCATGAACTAGCACACTGCATATACGGCACATACCACAAGGAACCAAAATGAGACGTGTTAATGTAATGGGTAACGGAGACCATGCTGCCCTATACAAGAAAGGTACAGAGGGAGAACTTGTCGTATGTAACATGCCTCCTATCGAACTAAACAAGGAAGATGTATTCGCGTCTTGTATGGTCGACTTTAAGATGATGCAAGCGCTCAGTGAAAGTAAAGTGCACCTCGATGAGTACGACTGGATTCTGGGTACACGACCTCGCAAATGGATGGAGGTCAACGCAGCGTTCTACTTAAAGTACTCACAGAACATTAAGGGGTTCCATACATACGTACCCCCATATGCGCAGTTGCCGGGACACAAACTGTCCGAAGCAGCGAGTAACTATTCGTGCGGTCATATGGCTGTGGACTATGCGTGTCGCATTATGAAGGCGACTGAGGTTCATCTGTATGGGTTCGACTCTATGTTCGATATGAACATTGACAGTTATACAGATAACTTCTTAGAGTCCAACCGAACTGCACTAAACGTGCATCGTATGGCAAGTAACTGGAGACCTATATGGTCTGGTTTCTTCAGAGAGTTCAGTAAGGTTAAATTTGTTATTCATCATGGGCATTCTAATATTAAATTAAGTCTGCCTGAAAATGCAACTATAGAGGTAGGAGAGTTAGAAGATGGAAATGGAGAATCTTCTTAAAGTAACAAAAGATTTTGTATTAGATACTGCACATGACTTCATGTCCGTATGGGACTTTAGACCCAACGTATTAATCTGGTGCTTCATCTTTGGCGTAGTACTATTCTGGATATAAAAAAAGGGACTCTTTCGAGTCCCTTCTTCATTCTTACTGTCGGGTAAGTTCCTTAGAATACAGAAATCATTCTTTTCATGATGTCTGATTCTTCCGGGCGGCCTTTAGCGGCATCTTCGTCCCACTGGGAACGAATCGAGAATGCTGTGTCGACCATAGAGTCACTTTCTTTCTTTTCACCATTGTACCATTTAACCGAAGACGGTGCTCCGTAATAAATGTCAACCATTTCAAATTCTGGGGTGCAGTATGGAGCGAAGATTTCTCGTACTTGAGACTCTTCGAAACCAACTTGCTTGTCTGTCATAGGAACACCTAGGAAGACTACTGCATCAAATTTTTCGTGTTCACCTTCTAGAGTCCAAGCGTCTTGACCGTGCTTGTACTGTTGTGAACAAGTTTGTGTCTGTGGCATCATTTCATTAATAGTATAGAGTTCGTGCATGACACCCTGATACTTATTTTCTGGTGGACGTACGATTGTGAAGTCACCTTCATATTTAAAGGTCTTCATTACCAATGGAATGAACTGCGCTACGATGTTCATATCCGGAAAGGTTTGCATTGCTGAACGTTCTGGTGGTAGAAGGTCAATCATACGACCAGCGAACTGGTCTAACATCCAATGTGTCTGAGCATCATTGAAATGACCAACGAATAGGATATTTTTATATCCACGGGTCTTTAGTGCGTTACAGAACATAGGTGCACGTGATAGAAATTCTTCTACCATATTCACCTCATCATTTTTATAACGAAGATACTTACCAGATTTAGTGGTAGTTTCCTTTAGTGTGCTATTAAAGAAACGGGCATATACTTCTTTATACTCGCCACTCACGAATTCTTGTTTGGTGCCATCGGTTAAGATAACTTCGTCTTTACTGTTATAAAACATTGGTTAGGATCCCTTATAGATGTTTTGTATGTGTGTTTCGAATTGTTCTATCTTGTCGAGTCGATTCGGCCAGAGGATGTACTCTTTCTCAGGGTTCACCTTCAGGTTGGTTAACAACGGTTGAATCGCGTTGTACAAGTTTTCAAGTCGCGTCTGGTAATCATCTGCACTATCAGATACGGATTCTAACTGTTGGACAGCTTCGAGTTCCGATTCATCTACTACGGTGAAACCAAAGTCAAATAATTCTGTATTCATAGGTTTATTTATACTTTTTTTATGGTTAGCCATTGACAAAGCCATATTTTTCTGTTACAATATAGTTCTGTTACCGAGAGGGGATAATACATGAATATTTTTAGATTACACGATGATCCAGTCATATCAGCACAGATGATGTGTGACAAACATGTGGTTAAGATGGTCACAGAATACGGCCAGTTACTTTCTACTGCGCATCGCGTTCTTGACGGCACTGTTGAGAGACGACCTTCCAAGTCCGGAAAACGCATGGTAGACCATTATTTAGTCGCCGAACAAGCTCGTGAAAACATACTATATAAGGTCGCCCACAAGAACCACCCATCAGCAATCTGGTGTCGTGAGAACGACAAGAACTACCGATGGTTGTACAAACACTTTCAGGCAACTGCAAAGGAGTACACCAAACGTTACGATCGTGTCCATATGACCTATGACAAGTTAGGTAGTATGCTGTGGTTCTCACCAAAGAATATCGACATACGATTGAAAGAAACTAAGATGCCTGAGTGTATGCCTGACTACTGTAAGACAGACAGTGTACCTGAAAGTTACCGCAAGTACTACCGTGAAGAGAAGAAATCCTTTGCTAAGTGGACTAACCGTGAGGTACCGGAGTGGTTCGTAGGGACGTAGGACTGTGGACACTACGGGTCATGTTAATCATCTGGTTGAGTTTCTCCCAGAAGGCAGACGATGACCTGTTCGGAGTACTCACCAGTATCCGAAGATTTAATGAATGTAAAAGGGTTGTGCACTTGACAACCCCCTAGGATGTATCGTATAATGTACAATGTACAGTTTATGAAACATATTGAGGTTATATTATGATGTACGGTTCAATGCGACATACAACGACTGGGCGCAAGAAGAGTTACAACGCTTGGTCTACCAAGAAGAAGCCCGCACCCAAATTCCAACCTATGGAAGTACAGAGTGAACCCTATCGAAGGGAGACTCCGGTTTACAAATCTTGCGATTCGGGTACTCTCAATACACAAATCAAGGAAAAGTTAAACTACACCGGCACCCTAGTCAAGGGTATCGGTACAATGCACAAGTCCAATGCAATCCCTGTGATTGATGTACAACAGATGAAAGATTTAGCGAGTATGCGAAGATGACAATGCCGAACGAACGCCGGTGGGCGGTGAACAATACACGTCAGTTTTTATTAGACCTACTAGACCCCAAGAAAACTCCAAGGGTACCATCAGCTGTACGTAAGGAAGCATCCCGTTGTCTTAAACACTATCCATGCAAATACTATATGGAACAGGCAGCAGAACAATCACCAGAAGTATTCGGTGAATGGGATTCGGGGTGGAATCATGAGTGAATATTTTCCAGACAACTGGGTTGTGATTAAGTTTACCCAACAAGTAAAGAGTGGCAACACTGGATATGGTAGAACAGAAAAAGTGTTTTACAAAGTACTTGGTGGATGGTCAGGCGGTTATCTCGATGGTGATTCTTGGAGACTGAACAGTGGTATCGTTGACGTTGAAGAGACTACCGATTCTTTCATCTTTATTGGTCATAGTGGTAGTCGATACATATGCAACAAGACTCAGGAACGTCTGAGAATGAATACTGCCGGTATATGGGATCAAATACAGGAAGTTAGTGCAGGAACAGATGTTAAAGTCGAACTGATGGAACCTGATAACGAAAGAACTCGTAAAGATTGGAAGGCAATGGTGGCGTGCAGTGGATAAGTTTGATGTGATGGATGTAAATCTGAAACAACGTGAAGAGATTGAGTTTCTGAAGTCGCGTCTTCAAGAACTTGAGGCAATGAATAAAGTCAATCGAATTGAGGTTATAGACCAAACAGGTCGTGCTTACACTCATTACTTACGTGAAACTGAAAGTGTGCGGTACAGTCTACAAGACGATAATCGAACACTCAAAATCTTTATTGATATGAACGGAAGTGTTGCTCGGGGTGACCAATGACTATGAACGAAGACGAACGAGTTGCAAGAGTCGAGGGTCAACTTAGTCCTGAAATTCAATCGGAGTTTTCCGGAAGTACGATGTCCAAGGCAGGGAGACTTGCTATGGAACTTAATGTCGAACGCAAACGTCTCAAGCAAGAGATGGAAGAACTACAATTAGAAGTCGAAGACTTGAAACCGGCAACACCTACAGGTACGATTGACAGTTATGTTAAGTGGGGAGCGACTGTACTTGGTGTGGTTGGAGTATTCGCTATGAGCGCAGGGTTTGGCATCACCGGACAGATATGTTATGCATCAGCCGCTACTGCATGGGTGTATGTCGGTCACTGTTGGAATGACAAAGCAATTATGATAGGAAGCGCAATATCGGGTACCGCAGTACTAATGAATCTAGTAGACAGTCTAGTAATATCGTGACCAACTATCGCTGATTGGTCGAGCTTTTGCCTTGACTTCTCCCTAAACCTATGAGATAATAGTTACCTAATTGACTGATAGAGAGATAGATTATGACTGCATTTGTTAAAGAAAACTTCGAGTGGGACGGTATGTATCTGATGTACAATGGCCCTTACGAGGGTTCCAAGACTATGGATGAAGTTCATCCTAACTGTCACCCATCTTGGGTAGGTAAGATGAAACCTGCCTTCATTGCACGATTCAAGTATGGTTCTAAGCCATGGAAGTCTTGGGTCAATCACTTAGTCAAACATTCTACTGTTGAACAGTATCTTGAACTGTCTGACAAAGAGAGTCCTAGAGAAGCGATGGACATTCTGGGTTGGAAACCGCGTAAGAAACGTGTTGCTCCGCAACGTACACAGAATGGTTTTGGTATACAGAGGATGGTACTATGAGTCTTGCCCCAATGAGTGTCGAGAATGTATTAGGTGAGTTTGTCGAGAAAGACCATGGCCATTACTTTCATTACAGTGAGAATAATCACTGTTTCTTGGACTTCCACAAAGACTATCCCCATGTAGTTTGGGTAGGTGGTCTGGGTCAGCAGTATCGTTATGCGCATGTCAAGAAGACTGTCGCATATGTCTGCGTTGATGAAGATGAATTCGGTCTTCCTGTTGTCGAGAAATGGTCTCTTAAAAAGAATATGGAGTATGTTGCATGATTGGAAAAACGATGTACGGTTCAGTTGGTGAGACAATTCAATGGGACACCTATCGTGGTGTCCTCTCAGGTAAGATAGTGTTTGTTCATGAAGACGTTGCGGGTGATGGTGTTGACTACTACAGTATTGCGACTGGCCCTAATCCTATGGATAGACACTTCCTCGACAGTGACACACTGAATACGATGAATGTGGTAAACCTTTCTGCGTGACCATTTTCTTTGTTTGGGTCGAGCTTTTGCCTTGACTTCTCCCTAAACCTATGAGATAATAGTTACCTAATTGATTGAGAGAGTATAGATTATGTCCGAAGTTACCTATGTTGTTCGATGCGCTGAGACCGATAAACCACTTGCCGGTTTCTTCACTCCATGTTATGACAAAAAGCTTGCATTTACATACCAAACCCAACTAGAGCAATATGGTTACGAGAATACCTATGTTGTTGTTCGTAAAGAGAGCACCGAAGTGACTGGTATGTACCAAGAGCGTGAAATTTTCAATACCGAGGTAAATGTATAATGGATCTCCCTATGACTGTTTACAAGAACAAAACCGAAAACACCATGACTTACTACTACAATCGCACGAAAGATGTGTTTGTTGATAAGATGGAGTTTCTACTACTTAACGGTGATGTCGATTGCATCGTCGTCGATGATACTCTAACCGCACAAGAAGTTGATGTCGTCTTTGGTGAAATCTACGGAGAAAAATATGAGTACGCTTAGTCTAGAAGAAGCCTGTCACTACTTGTGGCGCGAAGAGATTACGGATTGGGGTTCGTATACCTACGTCCAGAATCATATCTATATTAGCAAGGGTACCGACCTCGTAGGATTCGTTCCTCGTGATACAGGTATCATTAAGATGTTCAATACCCCCAAGAAGTCTTGGTCAGTTGCTCGACGTAAGTTCCGCAAGTTTACCAAGAAGGATATAAAAAAGGTTATTGATATGCAAAATGGTTCTAAAAATAACTGATTTATTTTGGCTTGGCCCCTTGCGTTTTGAGAAGAAGTATGAGACAATAGCTACCTAATTGATTGATAGAGGTATGAATATGACAGTTATCCCAGTAGACATCAAAGACGTTAAGACCTTCCGTGCCGGTTTTGAACTGGTCGAGTACGAAGCGGGTACCGACCCTATGGACGGTTTCTGCCTGATGGGTTTCGATGAGGTAGGAATGTTCTGCCAGAACCCTCGTTACGCTTTCATTGGAGGTCTTTAATATGGAAGGTTATAACTACTTTGAGTACCCAACCTACGGTTCTGACGAATACCTGTATAATCAATACCTACGTAAGCACATCAACAAGCAGAATAAGGGTAGTCGCGGTCAGGACTCTGAACGCCAGAAGACCTACCGTGCAGAGTGGACTTTCCAGTCTAAGGTGACCAACCCTGAGTTCTCGTCTATCGAGGAGGCTCAGAAGTTCGCCAAGACGATTTATAAGTCCAAGACTTGGGTGAAACTATGGAACAAGTCTATAGAGGATGACGTTGGTCGCATCTTCGGTGCGCAACCTAAAGTAGTCGCGATGGGAAGTCGCACGAAAAAGTTAAGTGGTCACACCGATGGATTCACTGTGTCATTGGACTTGGTCACTGGTCTGAACAAGTACACCCTCCTACACGAACTTGCACATTGTCTTGGTCATATGCACCACGGCCGGTCTTTCCGACAGTGTCTCCTGAGTCTGGTCGGTGCCTTCATGGGCGGGAATGAGAAGAAGATTCTGAAAGAGGAGTTTAAGAGGGCAAAGTTGAAGTGTGGTGATGCCCGTAAACCTCAGTCCTTCGAGGTCTGGATGGCTTCCAAGAAGAAGATGGAGCAGCTGCGCTGGGAGAAAGAGTTCCGTGCAGACTGTCTTGAGATGCACGAGAGAATGAAGAAGTACGACAAATAATGAAGTTTCCTTGGTGGGTACGGTATTGCGAAGATTGCTACTTATTGCTATGTGTACTAACCCCACCCTTTTTTATTCCAAAATATTCTAAGAAAACCCTTGCGTTTTCAAAAGAAGTAGGGTATAATAGTTACTTAATTACTTGAGAAATAAAATATGAATTTATACGATATGAACGATACAAACTTTGATAACTACCAAAACTTTATCCTAGACAATGCTTGCCCTTCTGAGGTCACCATCTGTAATGGAGATACCCTATTAGAAGCTGCTGAGAATTCTTACCTCCTTGAAGAGTTCATGGCGTCACCCAGTTACGTTGCGTGACCAACCCTTGTGTTTGGGTCGCGTTTACGCCTTGCGTTTTCAAAAGAAGTGTGAGATAATAGCTACCTAATGAGATGAGAGAGTAAATGATTATGAATAAAAAGTTACCTACCCCGTTACCCATGTCTTACATCAAGTCTGCCTATGATAGGTGGAACTATGGTAACGACATCACCCAAGAGTGGTGTTCTACCCTAACCAATTTTGTTTTAAACCTGCGTAAGTACTACGAACACGACCAGTGTGTCGTTCTTTATGCTGATGTGTCAGAGTTCTGGCATAACCCTAATCATGAAGTCCATCTCCGATGAGATGTGACTAATTACCAGAAATAAGTCACGTTTAGGTGTTGACATTTGTTTCCAAAAGAAGTATAATGTGTACATAAATTGATAGAGACTAGATTATGAAAAAAGACTTCCCAACCCTTTGCGGACTCCTCGGAGCGATTCTTATGGCAATCTTTGCCTTTCACATGAATCCCGTGATAGCGATAGTTGGATTGTCTTTGTTGTCTGTTCAATCAGTTAATGCAAAGTTGTGGAACCTTGTCGCTCTGAACGCGATAAGCATTTGTGGATTTGTTACCCAATTACTCTAAGGAATTTATTATGAATTTGATTGGTCAGAAAGTTGAAGCGAACTGGGGCGCAATGTACCCTATCGAAGAAGGTGTTGTCGATGGTCACATTGGTGCGTCGACTGTGATTATCCGTTGGAACGATGGGTCTCGGTCTGAGGTGGACGCTCTTGACATCCATGAGACTGGACATCGTTCGGTTAATGGTTCGCCAATCGGAATCTTCTTCGGAGAAGTCGCGTGAAGATTGTCAAGTTGAACTACGACCGCAAGGTCAGGTACATATTCGACAAGGATACTGAAGAGTGTGAACGTCTCTGTGAACAGGTCATGGATCACTATGGTCAGTTTCTAGTCACCCCGCATTGTTGGTACATCGAAGACATCAAGCGCCTACAGAAAGAACTCAGAACCTGTGGTTTGTCAGTAGACGAATTCCTTGCTAAGGAGTTTCCAAAACAAGAGAAACCTGTAGAGAAAACCAAACCCAAGAGGAAGCCTCGGAAAAGTGTTACCAAGAAAACTACCGTGACCAAAAAGAAGGTTCCGGTCAAGAAACCTACTGTTAGAAAGAAGAATACCAAGAAGGCGGCATAGTGACCAATTACCTTAATTGGGTCACGCTTAGTGGTTGTGTTTTACATTTAGATCGATTATAATAGCTGTACAAATTGAGTTGAGAGAGTATTATGAATCCAGTAGTTATCGAAGGTAGAATCAAGAACAAGAAGAAGGTCGAAGCGTACATTCATGCTATTGCAAAAGAGTTGGGTATCAACCGCCTCTATAGTAAAGTCCTTCTCGTTAAATTCTCTACCAGACTTGATAATGATGCCCAAGGCCTTTGTTGGGGAGACCATAAGAGTCATGCTGAGATATCTGTCGCACGAACCAGTTGTGGTGAACCCATGACTATGGAGTCTATGATGCAGACCCTAGCGCACGAACTGGTTCACGCTAAGCAGTATCTCCGTCGAGAACTGTGCGGTTACACTCATGCTTGGAAGGGACGTAAACCTCGCAACTACAAGTATGAGAATGCCCCTTGGGAGAAAGAGGCCTACGGACTCGAAGAAGAATTGTTCAACAAATATTGGGATATCGTATGAATCTGATAATGGATGCCCACAAAGAACTGACCGAAGATTTGGAACTTATTATTGAGACCATAGTTCATCCAGACTACGAAGAACTCTCTGAGGAAGTGCGGGATGCTGTGATGAAAGAGCGCAACCGTCTAGAGATGTTGCTCGAAGTCTTGGAAGAAGATTCGGAATATGAAAGGGCCTCGTTATAACAAATTGGTCTAAGAAAAGTGTTGACTTTGTTTTAAAATCGTGTATAATATGTATTGTGAGTTGGGGAGTTCTGGTGCGAATTCTTCGCTAGGAACCTTCGGGGTTCACTGCTTCTCCCCTCCGTTTTTAATTTTTGAGGATTTATTATGAAATTTATTACTGAAAGTGTTTCTGTTATCGTTGCGATGTTATTGTTTGGATACGCTTGGTCAATGCCTGGTATATGGGATGCCCCTCAAGTACACGTGAGTAATTCAAGCAACGAGTGTGTGCGAGTCATCAACTACAAAGAGACTGATAAATGGTCTTGTGAAAACCTTCCAGAACTTTACAGCCACGTTTGGGTGAAGTAATGGAACTAGTATATGACATCTTAGGTATAGCACTGTTCACCTTTTTACTGTTCCTTATATATGTCAACCTCCATATGGAAAATGAGAAACACCAAGGTGAAAGTCTCCCCCTGATGTGGGAAGAAGGTGGGTTCTTAAATGACTTCTGGCAATGGGTAAAAAAGTTTAAATAAACGCTTGCCTT
>Ga0206130_10002991_pt1 | contig 22759 bp, 14 predicted proteins | sample Helgoland_Spring_9_FD_148637 | JGI IMG/M metagenome (GOLD analysis project Ga0206130, IMG submission 148637) | Pelagic subsurface seawater microbial communities from Kabeltonne, Helgoland, North Sea - Helgoland_Spring_Bloom_20160512_1 | ecosystem: Environmental > Aquatic > Marine > Epipelagic ... | reverse complement strand
GGCGATCTCGATCTTGGTCTCGGACCATGGGACGACGTTGCCGTTGCGGCGGATCAGGCGGACGGGAAGCGAGTGCGGGCCGGTGCCTACGTCGACGTGGCCGGTTTTTTGGAGCGCGCGGCGGAAGGCCAGGGATTTCGCGACGTCGTAGGCTTCGTTTTCGAGTAGGGCTTTCTCGATGAGGAGATAGAGATCGCTTTCGGTAAGGCGGAGGCGTCCGCCTGTTTCGAGGGTCTCGGTGAGGGAAACGGCTACGGCGTGTGCGACCAAGGAGACGAACTTGCGGTTGACGTCGGAGAAGATGGAGGTCTCGTCTTCGGAGCGGGCGACGAGCAGGTCGGCGAGGGAATCGCCGATGGCGTCGGCGACGTCTTCGAGGGAGAATTGGTGCTCCTTTTCGCCGCGGGTGACGATGATGTCAGCCATGGGCTTGCGCTTGTCCTCAGGGATGGATTCGCGCCAATCATACTGGCGGTCGGTGGTTTCGAGGGCGAAGCGGTCGGAGATGACTTGCTTCAATATATTGTCTTCGGCGAGGTTTAGGGTGCGATACATTTTCTTTTGGCGTGGGGCGGTGGGTTTTTGTTGGCGGAGGGGATTAATCTAAGGTCGGAAAGTCGGAAGGTCGAAGGTGGGGCGGAGCCGGGGGTTGGGTGAGTGGCTAGTGCCGAGTGATCAGTGATCAGTGGGAGAGGTTGGTTTTGCGGAGTGGGTGATTTTGGCGGAGCCGGGTGATCGGTGATCGGTGGGAGAGATTGCTATTTCGGGTGCTTGGATGAGGCGGGGCTGGATAGGTTTGATTCTATGCGGCGATTTAGGGAATTGATTAGGCCTTGGAGCATTTTTGAGAGTTCGCGGGTTTCTTGGATCATTTCTTTGGAACCTTCCATTGGAGGGGCACCTAGGCGGTTGCGGATGCGTTCGGCGACGTAGAGTTGGGTGCGGAGTTCGCCGCAGGAGCCTTTGCTGTAGCGGAGGAATCTGATGAACTCCGGGGTGCTATCGCGTTCGGCGCCTTCGGCGATGTTGGAAGGTATGGAGAGTGATGAGCGTTCCATGTGCCCGCGAAGCGCGAAGTCCTTCGACTCCGCGAGCGCGACATGGATATCCACGGTAAGGTTACAGCCCCGTTTCCAGACCTCCAAATCCTCAAATGTTGTTACTTCGCTCATCGTTTTCTTCTCTTCCACTGATCACTGATCACTCGGCACTAGCAAACTTCTTAATTGCTAAAGCTCATCATCATCAACGGCGCCGAGGGAGGTGGATTTTTGGTATTCGGTGACTCGGCCCTCGAAGAAGTTTTGTTCCTTCTTGATGTCCATCATTTCGGCGAGCCATGGGAATGGGTTGGAGACGGATTCGTTGAGCGGATCCAGGCCGCAGGAGACGAGGCGGCGGTCGGCGATGTAGTCGATGTAGGTTTCGAAATCGGCGGAGTTGAGGCCGAGGCCGGTGACTGGGAGGCAATCGCGGATGAAGGCTTTTTCCAGGCGGATGCCTTCGGACATGGTGTCGCGGAGATCGGTGCGGAATTCCTCTGTCCAGATATCCGGGTTTTCATCGATGAGATCCATGAGCAGGTTGCGGAAGACCTCGATGTGGTTGGATTCATCGCGCAGGGTGTAGCGGAACATCTGGCCGATGCCGGGGAATTTATTCTGGCGGTAAAGGCTGAGGATCATTCCGAACAGCCCGTAGAACTGGGTGCCCTCCATGATCTGGCCGAACAGGAAGATATTTTTGGCGAGCGCCTGCTTGTTTTCCGTGATCGTGAGGTCGATGTCGCGGCGCAGTGCTTTGGAGTTCGAGGTCACGAAATGGTTCTTCGCGGTGATGGTCGGGACATCCTCGAACATGGCTTCGCACTCATGCGGGTTGAGGCCGAGCGAGGAGATCATGTAGACGAGGCTGTCGGCATGGATGTTTTCCTCATGGGCGTGGCGACCGAGAACCATTTTAAGCTCCGGGGCGGTGACGACCTCGCGGACGACGTGGAGGACGTTGTCGCCGACGATTCCCTCGGCGGCGGAGAAGTAGCCGATGCCCATTTTGATGATCCAACGTTCGACATCGGAAATTTCATCGGAGCGCCATTGCTCGACGTCGCGCTGCATGGGAATTTCCTCAGGCTCCCAATGGTTTGCCTTCATGTTCTTGTAGAGGTCGTAGGCCCAGGTGTATTTGAGCGGGAGGATGTTGAAGAACATCGTGTCCTTGCCGTTGATGACTTTCTTGGCGTTGAAGGCGAGTTCCGCTTTGGCTGTATCGAGAATGAAGGTGCGATCGCCGAGGCTGACGGTGGTGGTTTTGGACATGAATTGGATCTAGGTGAGGTTAAAATTTAGTGCCGGAGGGCGGTGCTGGAGTCGCCAATAGCGTCGTGAAGACTGATCGAAAATGATCGCTCGGGTCAATCCGATTCTGGAGATGTGGTATCCACAAATTATTCACAATACCACATGTAGTATTTTCGTCCAGTATCTACAATGTAAGCTATCTTGAAGTTTCGGGCTTTGCGGCGATCTGCAATTGATTTCGCTCATCGCTCTGGGGGCCGAAAAAAATTTGAACAAATTCGAGTTTCGATTGCGCAGCCGAAAATTTGAAAAAAATCCTCAACTTATCCTAAATTTCTACGCCGTTTGGTCAGCTCATTTTCGGAAGTGACTGATTTTACTAACAATAAAACTTTGAGGGCATCGCTGCGGCGTGTGGAGCGGAGCGAGAAATTCGGGTTGGCGGCTTTTCAAGCTGGCGGGAATCGGGTTCCCTGTGCGGATGAAACGGCTCGCGACGCATTGGCAGATCCTAATCGCCCTGGCATTAGCAACCCTCACGGCACTCGCTTTGCGGGGGCTTTTCCGGGATGCGGCGGAGGGATCCGCCAACGCCAACTTCGTCGAGGCTGCGCTGGAGACCTGCCGCTTTGTCGGTGATCTATTCATGCGCGGGCTAAAAATGATCATCGTTCCGCTGATCGTTACGGCGGTGGTTTCGGGCATCACCGGGATGAAGGGCGTGGAAGGCTTCGGTCGGCTCGGAATGAAGACTGTGGCGTTTTACATGTGCTCAAGTTTCGTGGCGATTACCATGGGGCTGGTCGTTGTGAACGTGATCCAACCGGGAATGGTGGACGGGAAACCAAACCAGGCGATCAAGGCGGCATTCCAGCAGCAGGAAGCCGATGCCGGGGACGCGGCGAAGGGCAAGGTCAGCGAGGCGGGCAAGCGCGAGGGCAAGGATTTCCTCGGGATTTTCAAGGCGATGATTCCGGAAAACGTGGTCAGCGCAGCCAGCGACAACGGCCAGATGCTGGGAGTGATCGTGTTCAGCATCCTGTTTGCGATCGCGGCGACCCAGCTACCGGGTGACTCCGGAGACAGCGTGCGGCATTTCTTCGGGGCGGCGAACGAGGCGATGATCACGGTGACAAAATGGATCATGGCGGTGGCACCGATCGGAGTCTATGCGCTGATCCTGCCGGTGGTCTATGAGACCGGGGCGGGGCTTTTCGCGCAGCTCGGGAAATACTTTTTCACGGTATTATTTGCTCTTGGGCTGCATCTCTTCGTGGTGCTGCCGCTGGCGCTGAAATTCATTGGGAAAACCAGTCCGTTGGCTCATTTCAAGGCGATGCGTCCGGCGATCCTGCTGGCGTTCTCGACCGCATCCTCCTCGGCGACGCTGCCGGTCACGATGCGAAACGTGCAGGACAAGGCGGGCGTCTCGAAGCGTGTCGCCAGCTTCACCCTGCCGCTCGGGGCAACGGTGAACATGGACGGGACGGCGCTTTATGAGTGCGTGGCGGTTATTTTCGTGGCGCAGGTGATGGGCATCGAACTCGGGCTGGGCTCGCAGTTCTTCATCGTTGTCGCCGCACTTCTGACCAGCGTGGGCGTGGCGGGCATCCCTTCCGCCAGCCTTGTTGCGATCCTCCTGATCCTGAAAAACTCCAACATTCCAAACGCCGAGACGGCGGTGGTTGCCCTGCTCTCGGTGGATCGGCTGCTCGATATGAGCCGGACGGCGGTGAACGTGTTCAGCGATTCATGCGCCGCGGTGATCATCGGCGAGAGCGAGGGCGAGGTCTTCGCGGTTCACGAATCCTCAAGATAGTTCATCGGCCGATAGATCATCGCAATGAGGGATCCGCAGGCAGCCGCCGACTGGGTGGCGACGATGGAAAGCGGTGAGCTGCAGAACCGCGCCTCCGGGAACGTCGCCAAGCGGCTCGCGAGGCTGGATGTGGACAAGGCTGCTGAATTCGTTTCCACGCTCCAACCCTCGGCGAAGGCCAACGCGGCCGCAGCAACCGTCCCCGCCATGTCTGAGAATGACATCGCGGGCACAGCACGCTGGGTGTCATCGCTCGCCGGCACGCCGGGATACGACAAGATCGTGGAGTCCTTCGTGTGGAGCTGCGACGACCGCGCCCCCGAGCAGTCCGCCGCATGGATCCAGGGGATCTCCGACAAGGGACAACAGACCAAGCTTTACCACCGTATGCTCGGCGGGTGGCAGAAGAGGGATGCCGATGCGGTCCGCACATGGGTGACGGAGAACGACGTGCCGGCGACGGTCAGGAAACGCTTCAGTCGTTAGATCCGCCTCCGGATCACGAATCCGGCAATTCGGAGGAGATGGCACTCCAGAGTTTCCCGAATTGCTCGTTTTTCTCCGAAAGGATGTCCGCAGTAGTTTCGGCGCGCTTCCTGTCACCCGCAATCCAGTCAAAGGCAACCGCGGATATCTGGTGACGCAGGCGACCCAAGTTGTCCGCGGCGGGCTTCTCCAGCGCACGGTGTAGCGCGAGGAGTTGGTCAGCCGGAAACTCCTCCCATTTGAGCTCACGGATCACACCGTTTGAGAGCTTCGCCGTCAGTTCTTTCCCCTCCGGGATCACCAGCGAGGAAACATCGGTGCCGTCCTTGAGCTTCAGCGGCACGGAAACGGGTTTGGCTCGCAGTGCAGCCTCGAGATCAGCCATGAAAACCTGTGCCGTTTGTGCGACTTGGAGCACCGGCTTCCGCTTTCCGCCCGGCAGATCCCCCTTGAGATTTTTGAGAAACTCCACAACACCTGCGAATCGGTAGCTTTCCACTAAGGCGTCAATTTCATCCATCACGTCAGCCTCGGGAACTACCGGATTCTTGAGGGCTATCTCGAGTTTCGCGAGATCGAGCTGACGGGCAAGCACGTTAAAGCGGGCGCGGCCTTTCGTATTCAGGAGGGTCAACACCCGGTTCAACTCGTCGATTGACGCCCTGCATGCTTGCGGAGTTTTCGGGGTCTCATTGAGTCCTGCGGAAACAAGGAGATCGTAGTCCTTGAGGTATGTGCGAGCCGCCTTCTGGTACCAGCCTAGGACGCTATCTCTCGATAGCGAGCGTTCGGAGACGACCTTGCGAAAAAACGGAACCGCCTGCTCCAGCCCGCCCTGTTCCCAGTTTTTCAGACCTGCAATAAAATATCCCATGAAGCGCTCGTTCCCACTGCTGCCGAGATCCAGATCCTTCGGGTCGAAAAACTCAAGCTGCCGCAGATCTGAGATCACAGGCAGGATCCCGGCCTGAAATCCGTATCCAAGACCCGCAGGACGGGTTTTGAGGTGCTTATCAGCAAGCGAGGCCCTCTTCCGGGCGTTGTCCATCCGCCCATCCATCATTGCGGCAACGATCGACTGCACTCCCGCCCAGGTGCGTGTCGGCTCCTGAACCGCGCCATCAAACAACAGCGTTGCAAACCTGTCTTCGGCCTTCCTGAAATTCCCGTCATTCATCGCTTTCCTGGCGGCACGATACCTCGATGCAATCTCAACCGGATTGCCCCCGCTTTTCTCCGGCACACTTTCCACAATCGTATTCTTCTGCCTCGGCTTGGCTGACGGAGCTTTGCGGGAATTCACCACAATGATCGTCAACAAACCGGCCACGCCCAGCACGGCGGCGCTTCCGATGAGCAAATTGCGCCTATCTTTCGCTTGCTTGAGTTGCACCCTGCGCGCGGCCTTGGTTACACCTTGATCATCCTTCACCGTCTCGCCATGCGCTGCCTTCAGCGCGGTTTTGAGCCCGGAGATCATGTCATCGTAACTGCCGAAGCGGTGGATCGGCTCATAAGCCATTGCCCGATCGATCACCGCACAAGTCTCGTCCAGCAGGTGGGGGGCAACGCGTTTCAGCGGCACCACGCGCTTCTTCGCTTCGCGCAGGACATCCGTGGCCATGCTTTCCTCATCGCAGGAAGGCTTCCCGGCCAAGGCATGGTAGAGGGTTGCGCCGAAGGCGTAGATATCCGAGCGAAAATCCTCAGCCTGCCCCTCGATCGCCTCCGGAGGCACGTAGTATGGAGTTGCCCAGATTTCCGTCGCCGTCGCCTTCCCGCCCTTCGTGACAAGCGCCAGCCCGAAATCGACGATCTTCGCATTGCCTTCGGAATCGAGCAGGATGTTGCCCGGTTTTACATCGCGGTGGATCAGGCCGGCCGCCTGCGCGCCCTTGAGACCCTCCGCGACCTGAATGGCGAGGGGCAGCAGGTCGACCTCGGGGATCTGGCCTTTCTCCCTGATTTGGTGTTCGAAATGCCCACCCGGAACGAACTCCATTGCGATGTAGAAACGCCCAAACGCCCTGCCCGTAGTGAGCACCCGAACCACATTCGGATGGCTGAATGACGCCGTAAGGCGAGCCTCCTGCTCAAAGGCGGCGATCCTCTTCTCATCGCTGGAGTATTCTTCGCTGAGAATTTTCAATACCACCTCGCGCCCAAGCGTCGCGTCGTTGGCGACAAAAACGGAACTCATCCCGCCGATTGCGTGGAGGCGGGTGAGGACGTAGGGGCCGAACTGCTTTTTCACCCGGTTCTCCGCCTTGCAAGCCGGACAAACGACGCGCGAATAGGGCGCCACCTTGGCGATGTTCATCGGCGCTGCACACGCGTAACAAACTATAATCTCCTCTTCGCTCTCAGCCATGACACACTCTAGATACCCGAAATCAGTCTGAAAACTTCGAACTTACGGAAATATTCACCCCGGGATCTTCGAAAGGTTGCACCTTCCCTCTTGCATCATGACCCGTTTCCCCCAAATCCTCCCCCCGTGATTGCAAGACTCAGGGGAAAAATTATCGAAGCGTTTCCGAACCGCCTGATCGTGGACTGCCACGGGGTCGGCTACGAGGCGATCATTCCCATTTCCACCTACGACCATCTCCACCCGACGGAGGGTGCCGCGGTGGACCTCCGCACCCACCTCCATATCCGCGAAAACGCCCATACGCTATACGGTTTCGCCACCGAGGAGGAGCGCGATGTATTCCTGCTGCTCATCGACCGGGTCTCGGGAATCGGCCCCGCCATCGCCCTCGCCATACTCAGTGGGATGCCGGTGAACCAGTTCAAGTCCGCCGTTGTCGCCGGGGATTCGGCTCTGCTATCCAAAACCAAGGGCATCGGAAAAAAGACCGCTGAACGCATCATCCTGGAGCTTAAAGACAAGGTCGGCGTCACCGACACTTGGCAAGATGCCGCCTCCGGCCAAGTCTCCAGCCAGGCAGCCGATGCCGAACTCGCCCTCATCGCCCTCGGCTACAAGCAGGTCGACTCCCGCAAGGCCGTCCGCATCATACTCGACCAAACCCCCGCCTCCACCGCGGAGGAACTCATCCGCGGTGCCCTCCGCTCGTTGCAATCCTAGTCTTCCTTGAGAGTTGAATTTTAAAATTTGAATTTTATGACCGTCCGTACCCGTTTCGCCCCATCACCCACCGGCTACCTCCACGTAGGCGGTGCCCGCACCGCCCTGTTCAACTGGCTCTACGCCCGCAACCACGGAGGTCAGTTCATCCTCCGTGTCGAAGATACTGATAAGGAGAGAAACACCGAAGAAGCCCGGCAGGCAATTTTCGACGGCATGTCATGGCTCGGCCTCGACTGGGATGAAGGCCCGCAACGTAGCGGTGACCTTCGGTCGCCGTCGCCCGGCTCATTCGGCCCCTACTACCAATCCCAGCGCAACGAGATCTACGATGCCTATTTCGAAAAACTCCTCGCTGCTGACCGCCTCTACAAGGACGGCGATGCCTACCGCTTCCGCTTTGATCGTAAGCCTGTCACCATGAACGATCTCGTCTGCGGTGAAGTCACCATTGATTACCGCGATGCCTCGAACACGCCCGACATGATCGTCAGGCGCAGCGACGGTTCCTACGTGTTCCATTTCGTGAACGTCGTCGATGACCTTGAAATGAAAATGAGCCACGTGATCCGCGGCGAGGATCACCTGATGAACACGCCCAAGCACCTCCAGCTTATTGAAGCACTCGGTGCGGAGCCTCCGCAATACGCACACATCCCTCTCATCCTCAATGCCGACGGATCGAAGATGTCAAAACGTGATGCCGGAGCAGCGGTCGGTGATTATCCACGCCAGGGCTTCCTCTCTGAGGCGGTCGTCAATTTCATCGCGCTTCTCGGATGGTCATCGAAATCAGATGATGAAATTTTCTCCCTGACCGAACTCATCGACCGTTTTTCGCTCGAGGGAATCAACCGTGCGCCGGGGCGCTTCGATCTTGAGAAATGCAAGTGGGTGAATCAGCAACACATCGCAAAAATCGATACGGCTGAATTCGCCGATCTAGCCAAACCGTATGTCGAAGCGAAGGGTCTCCCGATCACCGACGCCTACCTGACCGTGATCACCGCAGTAAAAGAAAAGGTGCGCCTGCTTTCCGAAGTGCCGGACGCCATCGATTTCCTGGTCACCGACAAGATTGACTACGACCCGGAGGCCACCGCAAAAGCAAAAGGAAATCCGAATTCAGCACATATCCCAGCCCTCGCCGATCACATGGAAACGCTGACCGAGTGGTCTGCCGACATCGCCAAGGCCGCCATCGGCGAAGTCGCGAAAGCCAACGGCGCCAAACCCGGTCAACTCATGTTCCCAACACGCGTCGCCCTCTCAGGCCGCGCCCACGGCCCCGATCTCGGAGACATTTTCACGATACTCGGAAAAGAAAGAACCATCGCGAGGCTCCGAGCCTTCGCATAGGGACTCTTCCACTGATCACTCGGCACTAGCCACTAATTCGCATACCCAAGCCAAGGCCCAAGCCATTTCTCCGCCTCCGTAAGGGTCATCCCCTTGCGTTTCGCGTAGTCCTCCACTTGGTCTTTCTGGAGTTCGGAAAGCGCGAAGTAGTGGCTTTCAGGATGTGAGAAATACAAGCCGCAAACCGCCGAGCCCGGATGCATCGCGCAGCTTTCGGTGAGGGAAACGCCGGTTGCGTCGGTTGCACCGAGCAGTTCAAAGAGGATCGGTTTCTCGGTATGGTCGGGCTGTGAAGGATAGCCCGGCGCCGGGCGGATGCCCTGATATTTTTCATGGATCAGCGCATCTTTGGTAAGCTCCCCCTCCGCCTCGTAGCCCCAGTCAATCCGTGCCTGGTGATGAAGTTTTTCGGTAAAGGCCTCCGCAAGCCGGTCCGCGATGGCTTTGACCATGATGGCCCCGTAGGGATCGTTCGCGGCGTCGAGTTCCTTCGCATACTCGTCGGCTCCATGGATGCCCACGACAAAGCCGCCGATGTAATCAGACGTAGTGGTGACCTTCGGTCGCCACTCGTCCGCGCCCTCCCCAACAAATTCCCAATCCACCAATCCAGCCTTCACAGGATTCGCCAGCACATATTTCCGTTGTTTGGCGAAGTCCTCCTGATCCCGAACGATATGATCGTAGGATTCCCTCTGCCAGAAAGCCCCTTCCCTGCCAAGAAGTTGGTTCGACATTTTCGCCGAGAAAGCCTTCATCCCCTGTAATATTTCACAAAGTAGATGCCCCTCCTTCGGTTGGATCACAAGATGCACGTGGTTGGGCATAACGCACCAAGCTCCGAGTTCGAACCTCTCACCCGCGAAGCGAAGGATCGCATCACGGACGATCTCCGCGATTTCCTTGCGACGCATATGGCATTCCCCGTGGCCCGCTTCAAGAGCCTCTTCGATCTTCTCCGAGTAGAGAGATTCCAGCTTGGCGCGGGCATCTCTGGCGGTGGTATCCTCGCCTTCCTTTTCCGCTTTGTTGATGATCTCGGAAAGCATCTTCTTCTCCGCAGTGTATTCGTCGATCACCGCGTTCGGTAATGAATCGGCGAGCCGGAAGGTGACGGCGTAGGTTGCGCCTTCCTGTGTCCAGTGGGGGAGGTTTCCGGGCTTGGACTTTTTGATTGGTTCTTCGCCTTTGAGGTAGGTCGGGGTGAGTGGCGACTGAAAGTCACCACTACACGGCCTTACCCAATCAGAGAGCGCCACATTGGGTTTGCCGGAGGTCTTCTTCAACTGCTGACGGATCGTGTGAAACTTGGTCCGATCGCTGCCGTCGTCGTTGAATACGGTGATGTCGTCCCCATCGGATTTCGCAGGGAAGAAACCGTATATTCCGCTTGCTTGAAGGCGGTTTTCCCCAACCAGTTTTTCGAGATATTCGAGTGCCTCGTCGTGAAGCTTCTTCGCTTCGGCGGCTCCGGCCTCATTCTTGGTTTTGAGAATTTTCTTCTCTCGATCCCAAACGCCGCGCAACTCCCATGCATGGAAAAACGGAGTCCAGTCGATGTAATCGACGAGATCGCCGATCTCCGCTTCCACAGTTTTCGTGCCCGTGAAGGAAGGCACCGGAGCGGGATAGCTCTCCCAATCGAATTTCGGCGCCGCTTCGCGTGCCTGTTCGATGGAAAGCGTTTCCTTCTTCGGACCACCGAGGAAATTCTCGCGTGCCTTCTGCTGCTTTTCGAGCAGTTCCTTCACAAAACCCTCCCGCCCGTCCTTCGACAACAGCGAGGTGGTGACCGGCACCGAGCGCGAGGCATCAAGCACATGGACAACCGGCCCGCTGTAGTGCTCGGCGATCTTGATTGCGGTGTGCGCGGCGGAGGTCGTCGCACCGCCAATGAGCAGAGGAATCGTGAATCCACGCCGCTCCATTTCCTTGGCGACATGCACCATCTCATCCAGCGAAGGTGTGATCAGCCCGGAGAGCCCGATCACGTCGCTGCCCATTTCGGTGGCCTTTGCCAAAATCTTGTCACAGGAAACCATCACGCCCATATCGGTGACTTCGAAGCCGTTGCAGGATAGCACCACGCCGACGATGTTTTTCCCGATGTCGTGAACATCGCCTTTCACGGTGGCGATCAGAAAACGCCCAGCGGAGTTTCCACGTTCGGCGAGCTTCAATGCGTCGTCATAAGACATGCCTGGGTTCTTTTCCTGGATTGCAGCGATGTCTCCCGCGAGGTTTTCCGCCTTCTCCTCTTCCATGTAGGGGAAAAGCCAAGCAACTGCTTTTTTCATCACGCGGGCGGATTTCACCACCTGGGGAAGGAACATTTTGCCCGCGCCGAAGAGGTCACCGACCACGCCCATGCCGTCCATCAGCGGCCCTTCGATCACTTTCAGTGGCCTGCCGTATTTCTGGCGAGCGGCTTCCGTATCCTCGTCGATGAAACGATCAATCCCCTTCAGGAGCGCGTATTCGAGACGTTTCTCGACATCCTCCTCACGCCACGAGAGATCCTCAGCAAGCTTCTTTCCGCCGACACCCTTGTAGCTTTCGGCAAGATCCAGCAGGCGCTCGGTTGAGTCTTCACGTTTATTCAGCAAGACATCCTCGACGCACTGCAGAAGATCTTTCGGGATCTCATCATACACCTCGAGCATCCCGGCGTTCACGATTCCCATGTCCATCCCTGCCTTCGTCGCATGATAGAGGAAGGCCGAGTGCATTGCTTCGCGCACCTTGTTGTTGCCACGGAAAGAGAAGGAAATATTCGAAACACCCCCTGAAACCTTCGCACCCGGCAGGTTTTCTTTGATCCAACGCGTCGCATTGATGAAATCGAGCGCGTAATTGTTGTGCTCTTCGATGCCGGTCGCGACCGTCAGGATATTCGGATCGAAAATGATGTCGTTCGGATTGAAGCCAACCTCATCGACAAGCATGCGATACGCCCTTTCACAGATCCGGATCTTCTCGTCGTAGGTCGCCGCCTGGCCGTTCTCATCGAAGGCCATCACCACCACGGCAGCACCGTATTTCATGACGTGCTTCGCCGATTTCTTGAAAATTTCCTCACCCTCCTTGAGCGAGATCGAGTTCACGATCCCCTTTCCCTGAAGGTGCTTGAGACCTTCCTCGAGGATCTCCCACTTCGAGGAGTCCACCATGATTGGCACTTTCGCTACGTCAGGCTCACCCTGGAGAAGATCCAGATAGCGGCACATCATCGCCTTGCCATCGATCAGGCCGTCATCAAAACAGATATCGATCACGTTCGCACCGTTGGCCACTTGTTGGCGTGCCACCTCGACCGCCGCCTCAAGATCATCTGCGCGAACTAGTTTCGCGAACCTCGGGGAGCCGGCCACGTTGGTGCGCTCACCTATCATAAGGAAACCTTTGCCCTCGTCGTGGTTGTATGCCTCCGTACCGGAGAGCCTGAGAGCTGGTTTGATCGATTTCATAAAATAGGAAGAGGTAGAGGAAGAGGAAGAGATTTACCGCAAAGCCGCAAAAGTCGCTAAGGGGCGCAAAGTTAAGATGGAAAATTGTGGACGAGTCTTTTCAATCCATCGGCCAGCTTGAGATTGTGAAAATTGATCAGAAGACCGAGATGATTGCCGGACATGCGTAGGTAGGTGAGCAACTGTGCCGAATGAATTGGTTCCAGATTAGCGACAGTCTTGATCTCAACAACCAGACAATTATCCACGAGTAAATCGATTCGATAAGCCTCCGGAACCACTAGTCCTTTGTAATTTATCGGGAGACTCACTTGGCTCTCGGATGAGATTCCCTGCAACCCTAGTTCATGCAACAATGAAACCTCGTAAGTTTTTTCCAGCAAACCTGCCCCAAGTTCCCGATGCACTTCGATCGCATCCCCAATGACCTGATTGGAAAGCTTATTCAAATGCTCCTTCATATTCTTTCTTTGCGATCCTTAGCGACTTTTGCGCCTTTGCGGTAAATCTTTTTCACTTCGGAAGCCGTCTTGGGGTCACCCCTCTCACACCTTCGGCGATCGCTCGAATGTGTTCCGGGGTGTTGCCGCAGCAACCTCCGGCGAAGTTGATCAGCCCGCTTTCGGCGAAGCCTTTCATGAAGTCTTTCATGTGCGAGGGTTCGAGATCGAAGCCCGTGGGAGCCAGCGGATTCGGCAGGCCCGCGTTCGGATATGCGGAAACGTATGTCCCCGCGATGTCGGACAACTCCTCAAGAAACGGTTGCATCAGATCGGGTCCCAGAGAGCAGTTGAGTCCAACCGCCAGAGGATTCGTATGCGCGAACGCATTCCATAGCGCCTCCACTTTCTGTGCGGAAATCATCGTTTCGCCACCCAACCCGACCGCCGCCGAAATGATCACCGGAAGGCTCACCTTGTCTTCATCAAAAATTTCGCGGACGGCAACTGCAGCCGCCTTCGCGTTGAGTGAGTCGAAAATTGTTTCGATCATCAGGATGTCACAGCCGCCTTCGATGAGTCCCCTCACCTGCTTGCGATATGCCTCCAGAACCTGGTCGAAGGTCACCACACGGAATGCCGCATCCTCCGCATCGGGCGAGTTACTCAGGGAAACCGTCAGGGGTCCGATCGCACCGGCAACGTACCGTTTCACTCCCGTGTCTGTGGCCACATCATCCGCCGTTTTGCGGGCGAGCTTCGAGCCCTCGACGTTCATCTCCCACGCAAGGTCGTTGAGAAAATCGTTCTCCAGGATCTTCTGGAAAAACTCCGGATCTTTGCGACCGCCCTTCTCGCGGGGGTCTTCGACGAAAAACTCACTCTGTGCGATTCCGGTCGCCGAAAAGGTGTTGGTTTCGCAAATATCCGAGCCCGCCTCGTAGAAGCACTTGTGGATGTCTGCGATCACATCGGGGTTCGTCAGCGAAAGAATGTCACCGTTGTTCAACAGGTCCTTGTCGGTATCCTTGAACCGTTCCCCGCGCGCCGCGGCCTCGTCCAGATCGTATGTCCGTATCGTCGTTCCCATTGCGCCGTCGAGAACCAGAATCCGCTCTTCGAGACTCTTTTCCAGTTCCACCGTCAAATCCTCTTGCGCCATGCGGTAAACCTATCCCCACACGAATCCCATTCAAGTTTCAAATCATCAAATCACGATATGTTGATAGGGAATATCCAGGAAACCCACTCTTGCGTTGATAACTCACAAAGGATATACGTATATCCAACCATGAAAAGCACGGTATTCACCTCCGGAGGCTCCCAAGCTGTCCGCATCCCGAAAAAGTTCCGTCTCGATGGCAAACACGTCGAAATCGAACGACGGGGTCAGTCACTCGTCCTAACCCCCATTCCAGAAGAGAAAAATTGGCCCGAAGGATACATCGACAGAATCAGGGAAAACGCGGTCGGCGACGACTTCATCCGCCACCCACAGGGGGAACACCGTGAGATCAACTGGTGATGAGGCTGCTGGATTCCGACACCTGTATCCATATCCTGAGAGGCAGCGCGCCCATTATCGATTTTTTCGCCGCGCTATCTCCCGGTTCAGTATTCATTTCCTCCATCACTTACCATGAGCTTAGATATAGTGCCCTCCATTCCGGTATGAACCGGAGCCGCCACCTGCATAGCCTCGACGACTTCTGCTCTGAACTAGAAATCTTTCCCTTCACCGCGAAATCCTCCAGACACTCCGCTGCGGTCAGGGAAAAACTAGCGACCCTTGGCACACCCATCGGCCCACTTGACACCCTGATCGCCGGCCATGCGCTCGAACACGAACTCATTCTCGTCACCGGGAACGTCCGCGAGTTTTCCCGTGTGCAGGGCCTCACAATCGAAAATTGGTTCGAATGACGATTATATCCGTGTAACTCCCGAAAAAATCCTCATCAATCCGCCGTATAGCTTTTTAGATAATGTCAGCCATCCAAGTCCTTCACCAAGAACGTATCCCGGATACCGGATTCCTTGCCGTCCCGGGCCGTCTCGATTTCAACCAACTCCTGCATCTCGAAAAGCAGTTTCAGGACAGGAAAATCACCTACCTCATCGAGGAAAATGATCACCACGATCCGGCCTTGCGCAACCACATGGAGAAATCCGGCTCCGGGGCGATGTTTTCCCTCTCCGACAAGAACCCCGCTGGTGCCGGCAAGGAGTTTTCCAATTTCCTCAATGACGGAGGCATACTGCTTTTCGTCCCGGGACGCGCCGCCGCCCTGCCAGCCACCCCGATCCGCATCCCATCCTCCCATCTGAGTATCCTCACCGCATTCGACCTGCCGCTGCTTCCCATCGCCATCGACTGCCCACGCGAGTCCTGCCTTGGCATTGAGAAGATCAACAGTCTGCCGGTCGCGGTGATCGCATACGGACAGCAAGTCGCTGCCGCGGACACCTCCGTCGCGTCGCTGCAGGCCCATATGCTAGATGCATTCGAGAAAGCCTACTCGAGCCGCACCATTCTCAAGGGCTCGCTCGCGACCGCTCTCTTGCTTGGCCTCAAGGATAATCCAAACGACAGGCTTGTGGACGGCTCGGACGATATGGTCCTGCCCTTCTCGAAAATCCTCCCCGTCGCAATCGCACTTTCGAAACACATCCGGGAGGAAACCGACAAGCAGAGAGTCGCCATCGTGCTGCCACCCGGCAAGGGCGGGCTGATCGCAAACCTCGCGGTTCTCTTCGCCGGAAAAGTTCCGGTGAACCTCAATTTTACCGCCTCCCACAACGCCATCCGCTCTTCCATACGCCAGGCCGATGTCGACCGCTTCATCACCGCAGACCCCTTCGTCCGCAAGGTATCGAGCTTCCCCTGGCCGCCGAACCGCGACCTGATCTTCATTGAGCGCACGATGCCCGAGCTCAAGAAGTCGATCGTGAAATGGGCCTTCCTCACCAAACTGCTGCCTGCGTCCGTCATCGCAGCGATACTCGGCCTCAACAAACGCCGCGACAGCGATGAAGCGGTACTGCTTTTCACCTCCGGCTCCTCCGGCGAGCCGAAAGGCGTCCCGCTGTCGCACCGAAACGTCCTCGCAAACGTCACCCAGTTTGCCTCCCGCCTGAACATCGGCAGCGAATCGTCTATCCTCGGCTGCCTTCCGCTTTTCCATTCCTTCGGCTGCACCGCGACTCTCTGGTATCCCGTGATCGAGGGCATCAACCTCATCACATACCCCTCGCCGTTGGAAACCAAACGTCTCGCCGAGCTGATTTCACTCCACCAAGTCAACGTCCTGCTCTCCACACCGACCTTCCTCCGTGGCTACATGAAACGCATCGACCCAGCCCAACTGGAGTCGCTCAACCTCGTGGTCACCGGCGCGGAAAAACTCCCGCTGAACCTTGCGGATGCGTTCGAGGAAAAATTCGGGGTTCGCCCGATGGAGGGCTACGGCCTCACCGAGACATCGCCGGCCACAAACGTCAACATGCCCGACCCGGCCGAGGAAACCGACACGCACCTGCTGCCGGCCCGCAGCAACGGAACGGTCGGACAACTGCTCCCCGGAATCGCGATCCGGCTCATCGATGCAACCACGGAAAAATCCGTCCCTCTCGACAAGCCCGGCATCATCATACTCAAGGGTGCCAACATCTTCCCCGGCTACCTCCGCAACGAAAAGCGCACCAAGGAAGTCCTTTCCGATGACGGTTGGTTCCGCACCGGTGATGTCGGCTTTCTCGATGCCGACGGTTTCCTCCACATCCAGGGGCGGATCTCGCGTTTCTCAAAAATCGCCGGCGAAATGGTTCCTCACGAAACCATCGAAGCGGCGATCAACCAGGTGCTCGGCCTCGACAGCGAAACCGAACGCAAGGTCGCCATCGTCGGCATGCCGGACGAGAAGAAGGGCGAGGCCATCGTCCTGCTCTCAACCATCGCCGGCCAGGCGCTGGAACAGGAATGCATCGACCTACGCTACAAGCTCCTCGATCACGGCCTGACCTCCCTCTGGTGCCCCAAGCTCATCATCCCGATCGAGGAAATCCCCCTCCTCGCCTCCGGCAAGCTCGACATCAAGGCCTGCCAGCAACTCGCCCACAACTGAGCCTGGCGTCGATCTTCGATCGCCGTTTCTTACCTCAAGGAGAGGCTGCATTCTGCTGCCCAGCAACCCCAGCACACACGCCCGGCCGTTTCCCTATCCTGATTTGAGGGATGGATTATTATTCTTATGCCCCTCTATTTGCCTTCGGCTATCTCCACTTCGTTCCGGTTCCGCTGAGCTCCGGTTGGAGTTTAGTTTACAGTGTTCAGGGCCGACTATTTTCTGGCCAGCCATTTCACCGCATTGGTGATGATGGCTTTGTAAGCGGGATTCGCATGGGATTTATCATCGTGACCGTGGGTGTAGGCGACGATGCGTGCCTTCGGATCTTTCACGATCCAAAGTGCCGGATGTGAATCGGGACTATTCCCATCCGGCTTGTTCTCGACGAGCACGGTGCTTTTCGCGCCTTCGGTGAACTTAAAGTGATAGCTCTCGTCCGCGATGGTGAATGACTTAGCAACGCCCTTGAGGATGGCATGCTTGCCCGGTCGGATGGACTCCGCCACCACGGCACCTCTGCCGTGACCCCGCGTGCCTCCGGTGACGAAACGCTTGTTGTATCCCTTCCATGGATGCTGCCATGTCGCGGCGTGGAGCAGGAGTATCCCCTTGCCCGCATCGGCGAAATCATGGAGCGCTTTCTGGAACTCTGCGCTGCCCCATTGGCCGTGGTTGCCGGAGAAAACCAGCACGTCAGCCTTCGGCATGGCGGCGAGCGCCTCGGCTAGGTTCATCGTGCCGATGACATCCGCGCGATCAATGGCGGAGAGCGTTTCCCTATCCGTAAAAATGAAGTCCCTTGGGAAATTGTGGGAGCTTCCAGCACCGACAATGAGCACCCGAAGACCGCCTCGCTTGCGGGGCTCTGCGAAGCGCTGGCCGGTTGCAGAAGTGCTTCCGGGCGGCAGCTTCTTCAGCCGTTCGCCGGCTTCCGCATCGGTGGCGGACATGTAGGCGAGAATATCGCGGATGACCTCCGGGCCGAGCCCGTCGAATCCCTCCGGCATCAGGCTGCGGCGGGTGTTCACTCGCGATGCGATGTCCGCCCTGCGGATCTCCGTATCGCCCCCCTGATTGCGTAGTGTCAGGCCAGCCCTGTTCTCGCTGGTGATGATACCGGCGAGCGTATCACCCTTCTTGGTGGTGATATTCCACTGCCAGAAACTGGGGTCAACCTCCCGGTTCGGATCGATGATGTGGACAAGGAGTTGCTCCGCGCCGTGGCTGCCCATTCCCGTCAATGCGGGACCGACATCCGCCTTCCCGACATCGCCGAAGCGGTGGCAAACTGCACAGGCGGCGGCATACATGATCTTGCCGTTCGCGACATCACCCGGCTTGGCGACCTGGGGAAGGAATTTTGCGATGACCGCAGCCTTCTCCTTCTCGCCGGGCATGAGCTTGTCGAGAAGTGAGTTAGCGCGGGCGGTAACCGCCTTGTCGGGATGGCTTCGCAGGCGAGCCGCATCGCCGGGGCTGATTTTCGCAGCCTTGATATCGCCTTCCTCCACCGCCTTGAGGAAAGCGAGTGCTGCGGCGGGGCGTTTCACAATCTCATCGAAGGCAGCGGGGCGGATGCCTGGGCTGATTTCGTTGAAGAGCATCACCAAATGATTCGCGAAGCCGCTGCTGCCGATGATTTCAACGATGGCGAGCTGGAGTTCTCGTGGCTCGTTTGAGTTCGGCAAAATCGAGAGCGCGGGAGCCACCGAATTCTGCGTGCCGACGGCGATGAGAGCGCGAGCAGCGGCCACTCTCACCGGGATTGACACAGCGGAGTCCTCGACCTTCACGGCGAGGGCATCAATCTGCTTTTGCACAACAGCTTCCATTTTCCCTTCGGTATCCCAACGGGCAATGAGCGGAAGGGCGAACGAAGCGGTCGAGGGATCAGCAAGCAGGCTACGGAGGGAGTCGCTGACATCCTTGCCAAGCGCGGGCTGCGCCTGGTTGTTTGCGATGATAGAGGAAAGGATCGCCGTCTTGATCTCGTCCGCAGACCGGGGTGCTTTGGCGACTGCGACGAGGAGCGTTCCGGCGGCGGCGGAAGGATCCGGTCTCAGCACAGCGGGGAGGATACTCACGACAAGTGGCTTGAGTTTCTTCGCCTGTGGGGAGGCCAGCGCGACGGAAACAACTTCCATTTCCCTGCCGTTGGAGGCCGCGATAAGGGCGGAGCGTGTCCAATTGTCATCCGCCTTCGCGAATTCCGATACGAGCGATCCGACGCCCTGCTCACCGCTGAATTTTGCGTAGGTTTTCAGGGCGGTAGAGCCGTTCTTCGCGATCTGAAGTTGCCCGGCCTCTCTCATCATCCGCATCGCCGTCATTCGAGTGTGGGCGTTGGAGCTTCGTAGCGCGGCATCCAAAGACTCCGCATTGGAGGTGTCGATCACAGGAACAGCAACGGTCTTCGCCTGCTTGTGCTGAACCTTCCAGATGCGTCCGAAGTAATGGTCACGATCCGGGCGAACCGCAGCATTCGCAGGACCGTGGAGCGGGCCGCGGGTATCGTTGTGGATGGCCGCCTGATTGTAGAAATCGATCACATACAACGCCCCGTCGGGGCCAATCCTTGTCTCGATGGGGCGGAACCTCAGGTCTCCGCTTCGCATAAACTCAGTTTCCTCCCTGCCCTCTTGCTTCGCGGCGGAGTAGGTGATCCCATCCGGCTTCATGAAATAGTGGCTGACTATGTTGATCGTCGGCTCTGTGACGAAGTAGCTGCCGTTCCAGCGTTCCGGCCATCCGCCGCCCTCGTAGATCGCACATCCGGCGGCCGCCGTGTAGGAGCCGACGTAGTCGATCTGCTTGTAGGCGACCTGTTTCCAATCCATCAGTGGAAAGGTTTTCTGCCTCGTGATCATTCCATGAAAGCCATTGGTTCCGGGCAGTTTTCCCTTCGCCAAGACATGCTCGGGCAGCACCGTGTGGAAGAGGATCGTGCCGCTCGTTGGCTGGGTCCAGAAACACTGGCCGTCGGACGTCATGCAGAGACCCCAAGTGTTCCCACCCTTACTGGAATACATCTCGATATCCGTTCCGTCGGATTTGAAACGGATCACGCCGGAGCCGATTTTCACCTCAGGTTTCGCCGCATCTCCCAGGCATTTGACCTTTCCACTTGAGTATCCGTGGGTTGCGTAGATCCATCCGTCCAGACCCCAGCGGAGGTTATTGATGACCGCGTGGGTATCGAAAGTGCCGAGACCGGTGTAGAGCTTGGTGCGCTTGTCTGCCACATCATCGCCGTCCGTGTCCTCAAGGAACCAGATATCGGGGGCGGCCGAAACGATGACCCCGTTGCGGTGAAAAACGAAGCCGGTGGCGAGCTCCAACTTGTCAGCAAAAACATGTTTCTTGTCCATGCGCCCGTCGCCGTCGGTATCGGAAAGAATGCTGATTTGGTCGATCGGATCACGGTCGTAATCACCCGGCTTCACCGATCCACTGTCCTTCCAAACATCGGTGTTCGCCTTGCGCAGTCCGTTCGGGTATTCGGGCGTCTCGACGACCCACATCCTGCCCTTCTCGTCCCAGTCGATATTCATCGCCTTGTTGATGAGCGGCTCGGCGGCAACCAGCGAGAGCTTGAAGTCCGGGTGCATCTCGATTTTCGCAGCGGCCTCCTCGGGGCGGGTCGGGCCGCCAACCGGGTAGAGAAGATCACTTTCGGCCTTTTCACTATCGGCCAGCAATGCATCCACATCCTCGGATTTCCCCGCCCATGCGATCCCGCGAAGGAGTATCGTCTGCACCGAGATGTGGGAGAAATTTGCATACACGTGACCCGGGACAAAGGCGAAGGCGCGGTGCTTGCCTGTCTCATAAGTCCAGATCTGCGGCTGGATGTCGTAAATGTTGACCGGCTTGCGCCTGCCGGAAGAGCCGTCCTTCGGCTTCGGCGTATAAGCGGCGGCGAGAATCTTCGCCTCCGGCATCATCTGCATGTCGTAATAAATCTCGTCCTCGAGATCGAAGTTCGAGGCGCCTCGGGTGATGGGGTTCTCTCGGTCGGTGAAGTAGAGCGACATGTGACCTTCCAGGTATTTCGTTTTCCCAAATTCCCAGGAACCGCCGATCACGGCCTTGTACCAATCCGCATCGCGGGAAACCGTGGCGCCGTGGATCGCGACAACCCCGCCGCCCCGCTTGAGATATGCTTCGAAATTCTCGCGCTCCTTGCCTTTGATGTTCCCGGCTTCCGATGCATGGAGGATGACCACGTCAGTTTCTGCAAGTTGCTCCGCCGTGGGGAAATCGTCGCCGCCGGTGGCTTTCGCACCGCGTTTGTTGAGGAGTTTCGTCCAGTCACTGAGGAAAGCTGGGTAGTCATGGCAGCCGGGACCATGGGTCTTGGCGCCAGAGCGAATGAAGATGCGGAGCGGCTCGGCGGCCTGTGCAAGTTGCAGCCCGATCAGGCAGAGGATAAGGAATTTTTTCATGATGGTGTATTGAGCAAAGTTAGCAGTTGTTTGGCACAGGCTCGCGCGAACTCTGGGCTGTTGATTTCCTCGGCGTATTCAAGGACAGGAACCTCCGCGTGCGCACGGATGGAGGAGAAAAGAGCTTCGTCGGCGGAGGAATCGTGGAAGGGCTGGCCTTCCGCGCTGATCACGCTGATCGCCTTCGCAGGGATCATGATCGCGCAGCGTCCGGCGCAGGCGTTCGCCTTTTCCGCGATGATGCGACCTAGTTCTGTGCACTCATCGGGCGTGGTGCGCATCAGCGTCACCTGCGGATTGTGGATATAGAAACTACGTCCCTCGTACTTCGCAGGAACCGAAGAGCGCTCGCCGAAGTTCACCATATCCAGGCAGCCTGGCGCGATGACTACGGGAATCCCCGCCTTGGCAGCAGCATCCATCCGCTCTGAACCCGCCGCGAGAACTCCTCCGCAAAGCTCGTCCGCCCATTCCGTTGTCGTGAGATCGAGCACACCCGCCGCCATGCCGCTGGCGATGACAGCTTCCATCGCTTTCCCGCCGGCACCGGTCGCTGCAAAGATCAGGACTTCGTAGCCGTTCTCCTCAAGGATTCGCTTCGCCTCGGTGAGGCATTCGGTGGTATTGCCAAACATCGATGCTACGATCAGAGGGCTGGCCCCTTCGGTATGCACTTGCGTCGTCGCCATCCCGCAAATCGCACCGGCGGCACGCGTCAGGATGGTGCGGGTGAGCCGGTTCAGCCCGGCCACATCCGCAACGCTCGGCATCATGGTAATATCGCTGGTTCCAAGGTAGGGCGCCGTGTTTCCGGCAGCGAGAGTCGATACCATTAGCTTGGGGAAACCGATCGGCAACGGCCTCATCCCGGCGGTTGCGATCGCCGTTCCACCTCCCCCACCGAGAGAGATCACTCCGTCAATTTTCCCTTCGGACAGCAGTTTCGACAGGAACACCGGAGCTGCTTCCGACATCGCCGTGACGCATTCGCCGCGGTCCTTCCGCTCCATCATTCCCTCCAGGTTCACGCCCGTGGTCGCCGCGACATCGTATCTGCTGAAATCCGGCTCAACGGTCGGTTCCCCGCCGGTGCCGACATCGATCAGCAACGCCTTGCAGCCGTGGCCGCGGATCAGCTCCGCGACAAAGGCGTGTTCCGCACCTTTCGAATCTAGGGTTCCTAGGACGGCGATTGTTGCGCTCACTTCTTCAGTGAAATGGA